>JABLTR010031773.1_pt1 | contig 55889 bp, 51 predicted proteins | sample 7160071 | NCBI WGS metagenome assembly JABLTR01 (sample SAMN14651230, study PRJNA627086) | human gut metagenome | isolation source: feces | host: Homo sapiens | reverse complement strand
ATTCCGAACACAGAAGTTAAGCTCCTGAGCGCTGATGGTACTTGGTGGGCAACCGCCTGGGAGAGTAAGACGTAGCCACGTAATCTTTTTTTATTTATAAAAAATAAACTTATGTTCGAGATTATTCAAATTCATTTAAGGCTATTCAAGAGTATTTAGGATTATTCAAAAGTATTCGATATTATTTAAAATGAATTGAGAGTATTTAATATCATTTAAAACTATTTAAGACTATTTAAGACTATTCAAGAGTATCCAATATTATTTGAAACTATTTGAAACTATTGCAAACCATTTAAAATCACTTAAAACTATTTAAAATCACTTGAGAATGTAAAATTATGTAAAAAACAAAGGGAAAACGTTAATTTCAAAGGGGTCTGTAATAATGTACAAAAAAATGTACATGAAATATATTGTAATTTTATAGCAAATATTTATAATAGAAATTGCTATAATGTGGATTAAAAATATTATAAATTTTAGATGAGATATAAAAATATATAAATTTTAGATTGGATATAAAAAATTGAGGGATTTTATATGCAAGGAGTAAGGGAAATATCATGAAGAGGGTAAGTAATAATATTAAATTTTATACTTTTATCGAGATTTTGAAGAGTTATTCTGATGAGAATGTATCGCTTTCGATTAAGGAGATTCAGCATCATATGAGAAAACGATTGGGTGTTGATGTTGATAGAAGGACGATTTATGCGTATATCAGGGATATGAAGGCTTTGGGAATCGATGTTAGTGATTATGATAAGAGCAAGGAGGGTTATTATATTAATTCGAATTGTTTTGAGGCTAGTGAGGTTAGGCTTTTGGCTGATGCTGTTTTGACTAGTAATTTTGTCACGAGGAGGAGAACGGAGGCGATTTTAGAGAAGTTGAGGACGTTTAACTCGATTTATCAAAATAAGGATTTTTTGAAGGATGTTTATATTGAGGATATTCCGAAGTCGACTAATGAGGATATTTTTGTCAGTATGGCGAGGATTTCGGAGGCGATTAAGTTTTCTAGAAAGATTAGGTTCAATTATTGTGAGTATAATTATTTTAGGGAGCTTGAATGTAAGGTTGATGAGAATGGCAATTTGAGGGAATTTGTGAAGAGTCCGGTTTATATGGTTTTGAGAGACAAGAATTATTATTTGGTTTGTGAGGATGAGGATTCGGAGGTTTTTCAGTATTTTAGGATTGACATGATGCTAAATGTGTTTGTGATTGAGGATGAGAGGATCATGGATTTGAGTGAACTTGGGGATTGTAGGAGTGCGGATTGCAAAAATACAAGTGATTTTAGTCAGTTTACATCTAGAAATGTGTCAATCGATAATAATGTAAATATATTTCCGAGAAGAACTAATATCGTTATGGTAGAGTTTAAAAAGAATTTAATGGAATCTTTATTAGATGAATTCGGCGACTATATATACATAATGGAAAAGGATAATTATAGAAATAATAATCTTGGGGAAGATTTAATGAATAATTATAATAGTTTGAGGTGTGAGATTAAAAGGGGGCATCTTGAGGCTCAAATTCTGGAGAAGATTTTTGGGAAGTTGGATTATGAGAAGTATGTCTTGTCTGGGAAATATATAGAAAATAGTCTAATTAGGGAGAAATTACGTGGTTTTAGTAATGCTTTAAATATGATTATTTGTGATGATTATGACAAAAAAGTGGATGGGTTTAGTGAAATTGACAAGAACAAGGACAAGTATAAGGACGAGGACAAGTACAAGGATAAGTATAAGGATGAGAACAAGGACGAGAACAAGGATGAGAACGAGAATGAAAAATCTTATGTTGGGATTTTTGTCGAGAAGGAATGTGGATATTTGTCAAAGAATATTATGCAGTTCGGGGCAGATATGAAGGTTGTGTGGCCGGATAATGTTAAAAATGAGGTTGTAAATCGCCTTAAATGTATGTTAAGTCTTTATGAATAGGATAATAAATAGTAGAAAAATTGGATATTATGTAGGAATTATTAAGTTATTATGTAGTAATTATTAAGTAAGTATGTAGTAATTATTAAGTTAGTTAGTATGAAAAATAATATAAAATAAAACTAATTTTTTATATATATCTGCTTATAAAGTTACAAATGTTCCAAAATATGGTATAATTACTAAGAAAAACTAGATATGTAGAACCTATTAGGGAATAGTGACAAAGTTTAGTTTCATACATAATGGTGATATGTTGCCAATAGAAATTTGGAGGGAAATATGGGAGAGAGTGTAAATATTAAAGAATATTTGGACATGTTTAGGAGAAGAAAGTGGATTATTATTCTTGTAATGCTAGTTTGCTTGGGTTTTGGTGGATATAGGACTTATACGAATTATGTTTCTTATTTACCGACTTATAAGGCTACTGTTAAGATTAAAATTAATTCTATGAAGGAATATAATGAGGCTGTGGAAAAGAGCAAGTCAAAGAAGAGTAGCAAGAAAGATAGTGATGATAGCAGTACTGGTATGACTGAGGAGCAGAGGGTTTTGAACAATATTAATAGTTCGTATTCGGCATCTGCGAGTATGACTAATCAAAATATAGCGTCTTCTTATGTTAGTTTGGTTAGTTCTGAGAATGTTAGAAAGAATGTTGCGGCGCTTAGCAAGGTTCAATCTAGCCAAATTCTTTCTATTAGTGCTATTCAGGATGAGCAAACTCCAGAGTTTATAAATATGACTGTTATTGCGAAAACTGCTGATGGGGCGCATAATGCTGCGGCTGCTTTACCAGAGGCATATAATGAAGAGCTTAAGAGAGTAATTAATTTAGATTGTGTGGAATCTCCTTATCCAGCGGGGCCAGGAGTTTTACAAGGTAGAACAAAAGATCTAACTTTATTGAAATCATTTGTAGCAGGTTTAGTTATAGCTATATTCTTAGTACTATTAGTTGAAGTTTTAGATACTAAAGTTAAAACTCCAGAGGATGTTGAAAAATACTGGGGTCTACCTTTAATTGGGACTATACCATTTGATGATGGAAAACAGCAAAAAGGAAGAAAGTAGGGGGATTTAGCTATGGCAAAAAGAGGTGCATATGATGAGGGAAATTTTGAGTTAAATGAGTCTTATAGGGAGATAAGAACTTATGTAACTATTAATAAAAATATAAAAACAATTTTGGTTACTAGTGCAGAGATGGATGAAGGAAAGACTACTATAATTTGTAATTTGGCGAAGTGTTTTTCTGAATTGGAGGGAGTGAGAGTCCTTCTTATCGACTGCGATTTTAGAAAAAGAGGAGTAAGTAGATATTTTGGTATTGAAAACAGCTTTGGTGTTTCTGATATAGTATTTGGGAATAATAAAAAAAGCGAATGTATCAAAAAAGTTGGGGATTTAGACATAATAACTTCTGGAGGAGTTCCTTCAAATACGTCAATTCTACTTAATTCACAATCGATGAAAGATTTAGTTTCAAAACTTAGAGAAGAATACGACTATGTATTTATAGATTCGCCACCGATATGCAGATTGAACGATGCTTGTATTATTACACAATATGTCGATGGGACTATTATAGTCAATGCGGCAAAGGCTATCGATTCAAAGGGTGCAAAGATAACTTTAGACAAGTTAAACAAAGTCGGTGCGAATATAATCGGAGTAGTTTTAAATAAATTCAAGGCAGAGAAATACAGCTATTACAGCAATTATTATGGATATTCTAATTATTATGGAGAACATAAACATAAGCTGTTCGGCAGAAAGAAAAAGAGAAGAAGAAAAACAAGTTAAAAATTAGCATAAAAAATTATCGTAAAAATAAGGAATTTATGATTTTTTGTAGAAATATATATATATTAAAATTTCTATATCTATAAAAGTTGTTAGTTATATTTATATAGCTAGCAACGTTTATATTTATATTAAAAATATACTTACGGAAAGAGATATTTATATCTAGTGGATGGAGCAAAGAACACAGTATATTGTTAAGTGAGTTAAAGTAAGAGAGATTTAGGTTTAAGTAAAATTTATAAGTAAGTAAAAAATGTAGTTATGTGGATGTAAATATGGAGGGGGGATATTTATGATATTGAAAATGGCAGAAAAGATTGACTGTGCCTTGATGGGGATAGACAAGTGTAAAGTCAGACAAGCAATATTACTCGCTATGGACTGTATTGTCTGTATACTTAGTTTTGCTATAACGATGTATTTATTGGATTTCAAAATTACTACATTTTCATTACTACCAATGTTTATCTATGCAGGGATAAACGTAGGATTTCTATTATATTTTAGATGTTATGATAGTCTTTGGAAATGTGGAGGAGAAAAAGAAGTATCAAACATCTTTTTGGCATGCTTTTGTGCAGCAGTAACATCGCTATTAGTGATGGCAGGATTAGATTACAATATGGAAGTTGTTTTTTATGTTGTAAATCTTCTTATGGTAATAGTTGGGATGACTTCTATTAGAGTTACATATAGGGCTATGAGAAGAGTAGTTATGCAAATGAAAATCAATCAAAATGCATCAAATTCATCAAGAGTGCTTATTGTTGGAGCTGGTGTGGCTGGAAATATGATAATGAGGGAATTATTTGAAAATCCAGAGCTTAAAAAACTTCCTGTCGCAGTTATTGATGATGACAGGGGGAAATTGGGAAAATACGTTTTTGGAGTACCTGTTCTTGGAACAACTAAGGATATTGATAAAATAGTAAAAGAAGAAAATATTGATGAAATTATAATATGTATAGCAAATATTGAACCAAAGAGAAAAAGAGAAATTATAGATATTTGTAAAAACACTAACACAAAATTAAAAACTATACCTGGAATATATGAAATTATAGATGGAAAAGTAAATGTGACAAAAATAAGAGATGTTCAAATTGAAGATCTTTTGGGTAGAGAAACCGTAAAAATGAATTTAAATGATATGGACAGCATCATCAACGACAAGGTCGTAATGGTTACAGGAGGCGGTGGGTCTATCGGTTCCGAATTATGTAGGCAAATCGCCAAATACAATCCTAGACAGCTTATCATACTAGACATATATGAAAACAACGCTTATGAAATACAACAAGAATTAATCAGACATTACCACAAAAACTTAGACTTAAAAGTACTTATAGCGTCTGTGCGTGACGAACACAAGATGGAGAAGATATTCGAACAATATAAACCAGAAATTGTATTCCACGCAGCAGCACACAAACACGTTCCGCTTATGGAAGACAGCCCTTGTGAGGCGATAAAAAACAACGTATTTGGAACACAAAATGTTGTCAATTTATCAGACAAATACAATGTCAAAAAATTTGTCTTGATATCAACTGACAAAGCGGTCAATCCGACTAATATAATGGGTGCGACTAAACGTTGTTGCGAGATGATTGTTCAAACAAAGAACAAAACAAGCAAGACAGAATTTGTCGCTGTGAGATTCGGCAACGTTTTGGGCAGCAATGGAAGTGTCGTTCCGCTATTTAAAAAACAAATCGAAGAAGGTGGTCCAGTCACTGTAACTCATGAGGAAGTTACAAGATTTTTTATGACAATACCAGAAGCAGTATCGCTAGTATTGCAAGCGAGCGCAATGGCAAAAGGCGGGGAAATATTCGTTCTTGATATGGGCGAACCTGTCAAAATAATCGACTTGGCACGAAACTTAATCAAACTTAGCGGTTTTGAACCAAATGTCGATATAAAAATCGAGGTTACTGGACTTAGACCAGGCGAAAAATTATATGAAGAGGTCCTTATGGATGAAGAAGGGCTACAAAAGACTTCCAACAACCAAATCAGAATTGGACGACCTATCGAAATTGATGAGGCCGAGTTTAAGAAGGAGCTTAATATTTTGAAGAGGGTTGCTGATAATGATCAGGATGAGAAGGTGGACTTGATTATGAAGAGTATTGTGCCGACTTATGTTAGAAGGGAAGAGGTTGTTGTGTAGGCTGGGATGCTTGGGAGTAGCAGAGATACCGGCTTATATAAAAAAGGTTTTATAGGAGGAATTAAGGTGTATAGGAATATAAAGAGAATTTTAGATATTTTATTCTCTGCAATACTTTTAGTTTTGGGGGCAATTCCATTACTTATAGTCGCATTAATTATAAAGATTGATTCACCGGGAGAGGCATTATTCAAACAAGAGCGACTAGGGTTAAATGGAAAGACTTTTAAAATTTATAAGTTTAGATCAATGTGTGTGGGAGCAGAAAAGAAAGGTAGCGGAGTATATTCAGGCAAGAATGATGCCAGAGTAACTAGAGTTGGAAAAATAATAAGAGCTACTAGCATTGATGAACTTCCACAATTAATAAATATATTTAAAGGGGAAATGAGTTTTATAGGTCCAAGACCTACGCTTACTTATCACCCTTGGAAATTAGAAGAATACACAGATTTTCAAAAAAGAAGATTTGAAGTTAGACCTGGAGTAACAGGACTTGCACAAATAAATGGAAGAAAAGACATACCATGGGACAGACGTATAGAATATGATGTCGATTATGTCAACAATATGAGTTTTGGTTTAGACTTCAAAATATTATTAAAAACAATAGTAAAAGTATTTACAATGAGTGACAACGTAAATACTTTTGAAACAGCAAAAAATAAGAATTCTTAGAGGTGACGACATTGCTTAAGTTGATGTATATAACAAATGATGAAAATGTAGCAAAAATTGCAGATAAACATGGTGTGGATAGAATATTTGTCGATTTAGAACAAATAGGAAAACAAGAACGCCAAGGTGGAATGGACACAGTCCAATCAAAACATACATTAGACGATGTTAAAAAAATAAAAAAGTGTCTAAATAATAGCGAATTGTTTGTAAGAAGCAATCCTATTTATCAAAATTCAAAAGAAGAAATAGACATAATAGTAAAAAATGGGGCAGATGTAATAATGTTACCTTATTTTAAAACATGTCAAGAAGTACAAACTTTTGTTGATTATGTTGGCGGAAGATGCAAAACCTGTCTACTACTTGAAACACCAGAAGCAGTAGAAATAATAGATGATATTTTAGACATAGATGGAATAGACGAAATACATATAGGTCTTAATGATTTACATCTAGGATATAATATGAAGTTTATGTTTGAATTATTAGCTGATGGAACTGTTGAATATTTATGTAACAAATTTAAACATAAGAACATAACTTATGGATTTGGTGGAATAGCAGCACTTGGACAAGGTACATTGCCAGCAGAAAATATAATAAAAGAACACTACAGACTTGGCTCAAGCATGGTTATCTTATCAAGAAGTTTTTGCAATGCATCACAAATTACAGATTTAAACGAAATCGATGTAATATTTAAAGAAGGAGTAGGAGCAATACGAGACTTCGAAAAAGAAGTAAATGATCATCTAGCTTATTTTGAAGATAATAGACAATTAGTTAAACAAATAGTAAAACAAATTGTAGATGGAAAATAACGAGGTGTATTCATGAAGACATTGATAACAGGAGCATTTAAATATTCAAAAGAACAAATTGAAAAATTAAATTCTATTGGATGTGAAACAGTATTTATACAAGATGAAAGAGAAAAACTAGACATCGATGTAAGTTGCATAGAGGCAGTAATTTGCAATGGGTTGTTTTTATACAACGATATTTCAAAATTCAAAAGCCTTAAATTTATACAACTGACAAGCGCCGGATTTGACAGAGTTGATATGGAATACATAAAAAATAATAATATAGAAATCCACAATGCCAAAGGAGTATACAGCGCTCCTATGGCAGAATGGGTAGTACTAAAAATATTAGAAATATATAAAAATACCAAATTCTTTATAAAAAACCAAGACAACAAAGTCTGGGAGAAAAAACGAGACTTACTAGAACTTACAGACAAAACAGTTACAATAGTCGGATGTGGAAATGTTGGGATTGAAGTAGCCAAAAGATTAAAAGCATTTGGATGCAAAATAAATGGTGTCGCAAGAAGACAAGTTAAGTATGACTATATCGACAAGGTATATAACATGGAAGAACTTAACGAAGCTTTAAAAATTAGCGACATAGTAGTTTTGACAATCGCTTTGAATGAAGATACAAAATATCTTTTTAATAAAGAAAAATTTGATGTTATGAAAGATGAAGCTGTTTTAGTCAACGTTGCCAGAGGGGCTATTGTGAAAGAAGAGGATTTGATAGAAGTGTTGAAGTGTGGCAAGTTTATGGGAGTTGCACTTGATGTTATGGAAAATGAACCACTTTGTGTGAGTAGTGAGCTTTGGGATTTTGATAGGGTTTTGGTTACTCCGCATAATTCTTTTGTGTCTGATAAGACGGGGAGTAGGATGTTTGGGGTGATGTGTGAGAATTTGGAGAAATTTATAAGAGGGTGAATTTGATGAGGTATTGTAACAAAGAGGAAATGAAGCAAATATTAGATCAAAATCCAAAGTATAAAGTTGATTTATTTAAACGTGGTTTTTTAATAACTAATGATGGTTCAATAAATTTAAGTGAATACCCATTTTATGATAATTGGTCTAAACAAGAGTTAGGAGATTATTTTGTTTATATACATAATAAGCAAAAACTCTATACCTATGAAGAACAAGAGAAGCTTTTTTTCTTAATAGGACATGCATATAATCCATTCACATTAGAAATTGATGAAATAAATATATTAAAAAATATTTCACAAAAAAGTATAAATGGAGAAAAAGATTACTTTGAGTTAATAAGTGAATTAACAGGTGTGTTTTTATGTGGATTTATAGAAAATAAAAAAATACAAATGGTAGGTGACTGTGTTGGAATACAGGCAACTTACTATGGAATAGTAAAAAATAATATTTATATATCTTCTCACATGAATTTAATAGGAGATATATGTGATTTACAAAGAGATGAATATATAGATGAATTAGTAAATTATAAACACTATAAACTATATGGACCTTGTCTTCCTGGGGACTTATCTATATTTAAAGAAATTAAAAGATTAGTTCCAAATACATATGTAACATATGAAAATAATGAATGTAAGGTAACTAGATTTTTCCCTAAATATGAATTAAAAATTTGTGGCAATGATGAAGAATACAATGATGTAGTAAAACAAATTGCAAGTATATTTAAAAATACTTTAATCTCAATATCTAAAAAATGGGATAATCCTGCTATTTCGATGACAGGAGGAACTGATAGTAAGTTAACATTAGCAGCAGCTAATGGGATATATGATAAATTTAAATACTTTAGTTATATATCACAATACTCTGAATCTATAGATGCAGAAGCTGCCCATAAAATATGTGAAAATTTAAATCAAGAACACAAAATATATGAGATTTCTGATAAAGATGAAGACTTTGAAGATATAGAAATAATAAGAAAAATAATAACTTACAATGTTGGTAATGTAGGAAAATTAAATGACAATGATATAAGAAAAAGAGCATACTTTAGAGATACAGAAGATTTTGATGTGGAAGTTAAATCTTGGGCATCAGAGATTGTAAGAGCTACATATTATAAAAAATATCATAAAGATAAATTGCCAAAACATTTAAGTCCTAGAAATATTACAAGTATGTATAAGATTATATTAAATAATAGAAAACTTGCAAAACAAACTGATAAAGTTTTTGAAGAATATATAGAAAAAGTAGATTTCGGTAAAAACTTCTCTAATTACGATGAATCAGATATGGTTTATTGGGAAATAAGATATGGCGGATGGGGAGGTCTAATATTAACAGGAGAGCAAAGATACTCTTTTGATATAACTCTACCATTTAATAATAGATATCTTATGAAATTGTTCTTATCTGCACCACTAGAATATAGAATTCAAGATAAGGTTCATAGAGATGTTACTGATTTACTAAATAAAGATTTATACGACATGGGTATTCATGTAGTTAATTATAATAAAACCAATAAAAGAGCATTTTTTGAGAAGATGTATTTTAATTTAAATAATTGGTTTCAATTTATATAGGAAGTTGGAATAGAATATGAAGATTTTATTTGTAGCAACAGTACAAAGCCATATATGTCAGTTCCATTTACCGATAATGGATATGTTGCAGCAAAATGGATATGAAGTTCATGTTGCAGCTAGAAATAATTTGGCGGAGAAAAATGGATTATCAATGAAATATGCAGATAAAGTATTTGATATTCCTTTTGAAAGGTCACCATTTAATAGTAAGAATATTGGTGCATATAAGCAGTTGAAAAAAATTATAAAGGAAGAAAAATACGATATTGTACATTGTCATACTCCAGTAGGAGGAATTCTTGCCAGACTTGCTGGACGAAAGTTTAGAAAATATGGGCTTAGAATGATATATACTGCGCATGGTTTCCATTTTTATGATGGCGCCCCAAAGAAAAATTGGATTATATATTATCCAATCGAGAAATTTATGTCGAGGTATACTGATGATTTAATTACTATTACAGAAGAAGATTATAAATTGGCTAAGGATAGAAAGTTCAAGGGAAATATCCATCATGTACATGGAGTTGGTGTAAATACTGATAAATTTGTCAAGTTATCTGATGAAGATAGACAGAAACTTAGAGCGGAGAAGGGATATACTGATGAATTTATTATTTTATGTACAGGTGAACTCAACAAGAATAAAAACCAATCTACACTTATCAAGGCTATGGACGAAGTTGTTAAAAAACATCCTGAAGCTAAGTTATTATTGGCAGGGAATGGACCAGAGCATGATAATTTAGTTGAGTTAATAGAAAAGTTACACTTGGGTAATCATGTTGAGTTGCTTGGATACAGAACAGATATTCAGGATTATGTTAATATTTGTGATTTGGTTGTTTCTGCTAGTCATAGGGAAGGTCTTCCTCTTAATATTATGGAGGCTATGATTTGTGGAAAGCCTGTGATTGCTTCTGATAATAGGGGGCATAGGGAATTAATAAAGGATAATGAGAATGGTATTTTAGTTAATTTGAAAGATAACAATGGTTTTATAGATAATATTAATTTATTAATTGATAGCAAAGATATTGCAACAAAGTTTTCTATAAATAACTTAAAAAGAATTGAAATTTTTAAAGTGGGTAGTGTAAAAGATGAATTAATTAAAATATATACAAATGAAAGCAGAAAGGATATTTAGGGGATGCCAGTATATTATTTTATATTTGGATGGACAGTATTTTGGGGATGTATTGCTAATATGACTGCTAGACAAGTTAGCCTTGGAGAAGATAAGTATAGATTTAAAGTTAATATATTTATAGCAATAATTTCATTTTCTGCAGTCGTTATATTTGCAGGACTTAGAACTCATGTAGCAGATACTACGGCATATATAAATATGTTTAATGAGTGGCCAGTTGGGTTTTCGGAAATAAGTACTTTGATTAAGGATTCTGATAACCCAGGATTTATATTGTTGGGTGTATTTATAAAGACTTATATTTCTACAGATTATACTGTGTGGCTTTTTATTATTGCAACTATAACTGGAATTTGTATGATGATAGGATTTTATAGATATTCATCAAATTTTGCACTAAGTTCATTTTTATTTATAGCTACTTGTAATTTTACATGGATGTTTAATGGTATGAGACAGTATTTAGTAATAGCTATTTTGTTTGCATTTAGTAATTGGATTGTAGAAAAAAAATGGATTAGGTATATTATACTAGTATTGTTTTTAGCTACAATACATAGAAGTGCAATTGCAATGATTCCAATGTACTTTATAGTTAATGGTGAACCATGGAATAAAAGAACAACAGTAGTAATTTTAACAGTTATACTGTGTATAGTTTTTGCAGGAAATGTATTAAGCTTATTTGATTCTGTGATGATGCAAAGTGATTATGCAACAGGATATTCTGAATTTAAAAAGAGTGACGATGGTGTAAATATAATTACTATTATAATATCAGCTATACCAGTAGTAATTTCATATATTTTTAGAAAACAATTAAGTGATAAATATACACCTATTATGAAAATAAGTACAAATATGTCCATTATAGCAGTATGTGTGTATATAATATCTAAAATCACAAATAGTGGAATATTAGTGGGAAGAATGGCTGTATATTTTACAACTTATAATTTAATATTATTGCCATGGCTTATCGATACAGCATTTAAATCTAAAGAAAGAATGCTTATGAAATATACAATGATAATTTGTTATTTAGCTTTATTTTATTATCAAATGGAAATTTCATCAAATGGATTTGGGTATGTTAGTAAGATATTAAATATGCATTATTAAAAATTATAGAAACTAAAGAGGTAGAGGAATGAATTATTTTGTAAGTATAATAATACCTGTTTATAATATAGAAAAATATATTGAAGAATGTGTAAATAGTGTATTAGTACAAAGTTATAAAAATTTTGAGGTTATATTAGTTGATGATGGTTCAAAAGACAGATCTTCGATTATATGTGATGATTTAGCTAATTTAGATAATAGAATTAAAGTGATACATAAAAAAAATGGAGGATTATCTTCTGCTAGAAATGCTGGAATTAAAGCATCTAAGGGTGACTATATAGCATTTATAGATGGAGATGATTATTGGGATGATAGAGATTTTTTAAAAGATGTAGTCAAATGTTTAGATGAATCTAAGGCAGATTTTATAAGTTTTGGATTAAAAAAATATTATGAAAATGAAGATTTTATTCAAGATACCAAATATATATTTGATAGGAATTTAGTTGATATAAATAATAAGAAAAAGACTTTAGATTACTTAATATCAAATAATTTGTATATATCCTCAGCTTGGTCAAAAATAGTAAAAAGGGATATTATAATGTCTAATAATTTATTTTTTAAAGAGGGAATATTATCAGAAGATATAGATTGGAGTGCTAGATTACTGATTTATGCTGATAAAATTGATGTGATAGATAGGGCAGCATATATTTATAGGTATAGACAAAACTCTATTAGTAAAAGTTTAGGTAGAAAAAACATAGAAGATTTAATAGCAAATATTGAAAATAGTATTTCATATATTCCCAAAAGTGATGAGTTAAAGTATGAATATATGTCATATATTGCATTTCAATATCTAACATTAATGATTGTTCCAAATTATGTGAATGAAGATTTGCCAAAAGAAGTTGTATCTAAAATAAAGGAACTTAAATATTTACTTAGATATGATTTAAATAATAAAGTTCATAAATTTAGACTAATTGAAAAATACTTAGGATTTAATATATTGAACTTTATGGTAAAAATATATTCAAAAATTAGAAAGGGATAGAAATTGAAAACACTAACTATTTTTACACCAGCATATAACAGAGCATACTGTTTAGATAGATGTTATAAAGCATTAAAAAGGCAAACAAACAAAGATTTTGACTGGCTAATTATAGATGATGGTTCAACTGATAATACTCGAGAGTTGGTACAAAGTTGGATTGATAAACAGGATAATGGATTTGAAATAAGGTATATATACAAAGAAAATGGTGGTCTTCACACTGCATATAATGAAGCAATAGCAAATATGGATACGGAATTATCTATGTGTATAGATTCAGATGATTTTCCACCAGATGATGCTGTTGAAAAAATAATTAAATTTTGGAATGAAAATGGTTCTTATAAATATGCAGGAATAGTTGCTTTAGATTATGACTTGGAAGGAAATATAATTGGAGATCCACTCCCAAATCAAAAAACAGTTAACTTAATAGATTTACTTATAGGTAAATACAATTTACATAATGGAGACAGAAAAAATGTTATAAGAACAGAATTATATAAGAAAGTTGCTCCTATGAAATCTTTTGAGGGTGAGAAAAATTTTAATCCACATTATATGCATTTGTTGATAAGCAAGGATTATGATTTCTTGGTTATGAATGAAAATCTATGTTTTGTGGAGTATCAACCTGATGGAATGACAAACAGTATGTTTAAACAATATTATAATAGCCCAAATAGCTTTGCGGAGATTAGAAAGTTGTATTTATCTTTTGAAGGAACTCCTTTTAAATTTAAGTTAAAACACAGTATACATTATGTATCCAGCAGTATATTGGGAAGACGTAAGGGATTTTTCAAAGAAGTGAATAATAAAGGAATATTACTTATAGCATTGCCTTTTGGAGTAATGTTGGCTGGCTTAACAAAGATTAAAGGAAGTAAATAGGGGAGTTAGGTATGACAAAGATTTTATTTTTTATCCATGATTTAAAACATGGAGGAGCTGAAAAAGTATTAGTTAACTTAGTTAACAATATGGATTATGAAAAGTTTGATATAACTGTTATGACTTTATTTAATGAAGGTGTACATATTAAGAATTTAAATAAAAATATAAAATATAAGTATTGCTTTAGTAAAACTTTTAAAGCTAATAGTAAAGTATTATCTATGATACCAGCTAAATGGCTTTATAAAAAATTTATAAAAGATGATTATGATATATTAGTATCATACTTAGAAGGAAGTTGCACTAGGATAATAGCAGCATGTCCAGACGATAAGGTTAAAAAAGTTGCTTGGGTTCATATTGAACAAAAAGAAAATGGGTTTGCTTATGCATATAAAGGTAAGAATGAAGCTATAGAGAGTTATAAGAAGTTTGACAGTATAGTATGTGTATCTGAAAGTGTTAAAGAAAACTTTATACAATTAAGTGGAATAGATAAAAATGTTGAAGTATTGTTTAATACTAATGAATCAGAAAAAATCATAAGATTATCAAAAGAAGATGTTGAAAACAAAAAATTTAAAAATGATAATGAATTAAAGTTTTGTGGTGTTGCTAAGGTTATTCCCAATAAAGGTTTTATGAGACTTGCAAGAGTGCATAATAAACTGATAAAAGAGGGATATAATCACCATATATACATACTAGGAATTGGTGAAGAAAGACAAAAGATAGAAGCTTATTTGTCAAAAAATGGATTAGATAATTCTTTTGTTTTCTTAGGATTTGATGAAAATCCATATAAATATGTAGCAAGAAGTGATATGTTTGTCTGTTCATCATTTGCAGAAGGATTTAATACTGCTGCAACAGAGGCACTTATAGTTGGAACACCTGTTTTAACAACATTGTGCGCTGGAATGGAAGAGATGTTAGGCAAAAACAACGAATATGGAATTATAGTCGAAAATAGCGAAGAAGGTTTATATAAAGGGCTTAAGGATGTATTACAAAATCCAGATAAAATTAGTTATTATAAAGAAAAGGCTAAAGAAAGAGGGAAAATATTCAGCACAGATAAAACTGTAAATGCAGTTCAAGATATGTTTTTAAATTTATTAAAATAAGGATTGGTTGTAGATATGAGTTTAGTAAAAGAAATAATTTATAGATTAAGAGGAGAGTATACTACTGAAAAATTAATAAAGATGGGGTTAAAGGTTGGGAAAAACTTTGGAAGACTAAATGGAGTAATATTAGATCCATCACATTGTTGGTTAATTACAATTGGAGATAATGTTACAATGGCACCAAGAGTACATATTTTAGCACATGATGCTAGTACTAAGGAATTTTTGAATTACACAAAAATAGGAAGAGTTAATATAGGAAATAATGTTTTTATTGGTGCTGAAAGTGTGGTTCTTCCTAATGTAACGATAGGTGATAATGTGGTTATTGGGGCTAATAGTACTGTTACAAAAGATATTCCATCAAATTCAGTATATGCTGGAAATCCTGCTAAATTTATATGTACAATTGATGAATATATAGAGAAGAATAAAAGAAAAATGGAAGATAGCTCTGTTTATGGAGAGGAATATACTCTTAGAGCTAATGTGGATGAAGCTAAAAAGAAAAAGATGTATGATGAATTAGAAAATAAAATGGGGTTTGTAGATTAAGAGGTGAGATTCATATGATTGATAAAGTAATTCATTATTGTTGGTTTGGTGGTAATCAAAAGAGTGATTTAATTAATAGGTGTATTGAAAGTTGGAAAAAATATTGTCCAGATTATCAGATCATAGAATGGAATGAATCTAATTTTGATGTAAATATGTTTGATTACACAAGGCAAGCATATAAAGAAAAAAAATATGCATTTGTTTCTGATGTAGCCAGATTGTATGTTGTATATAATTATGGTGGTATATATTTAGATACTGATATTGAGTTAAAGGATTCACTTGATAATTTTTTGGGTTATGATGGCTGGTTTAATTGGGAGTCAAATTTATTTATAGCAACAGGATTAGGATTTGGAGCACAAAAGGGAAATAAGCTTGTTAAGGATATGTTAGAAGATTATAAAGATAAAAAGTTTTATAAAAAAAATGGAAGTATCGATTTGACTCCATGTCCCAAAATTAATACTTTAAGTTTATTAAAGTATAATAAAATGATAAAAAGGGATGGAACAACACAGATATATGATAATGTTATATTTTGTGATGAAAAGGTATATAATCCGAAATTAATAAATCACCAAGCAGCAAGTTGGTGTGAAAAAAAGGATGAAATTTTAATGAATAAAATATATAAGGATAGATGTATAAAAAGAAAGTTAAGAAATCCACAATTAATTGATTTTTTAGATAAACATATACCAAACAAATTATTCGATATATATATTTTTTTTAGTTATGATGTATTAGAAAATGGAATTATATATTTTTTAAAACGAAAAATAGGTTGGTTAAGGAGAAATAAATGAAAAATTTAATTAGTATTATTATACCTGCTTATAATATTGAAAACTATATAGCAAAGTGTTTGGACAGCCTTCTAAACCAAACTTATAGAAACCTTGAGATTATAGTTGTTGATGACGGTTCAAGTGATAATACAGGGAAAGTTATAGATGACTATTTATCTAAATATGACAATATAAAGGTTATACATAAGAAAAATGCTGGTGTATCTGCTGCTAGAAATTCTGGTATTGAAGTAGCTAGTGGTGACTATATAGGCTTTGTTGATGGTGATGATACTGTTGATGAGGAAATGTTTGAAGTTCTTATTGAGAATGCAATAAAATATGATGCTGATATTTCACATTGTGGTTATAAGATGGTGTTTCCAAGCAGGATAGATTATTATCATAATACTGGGGTTTTGGTTGGACAGAATAATGAAATCGGTTTAAAAGATTTATTGGCTGGAAATCGGGTAGAACCAGGCCTTTGGAATAAGATATATAAGAAGGAATTATTTAATAATATAAAAATAGATGAAAGTATAAAAATAAATGAAGATTTATTAGTTAATTATTATTTATTTAAAAAAGCTAAGAAATCTATTTTTTATGATAAGTGTTTTTATAACTATACACTTAGAAAAGGATCAGCTGCAACTAGCAAAGTTAATATAAATAAAATAATAGATCCTATAAATGTAAGAAAAGAAATATTAGAGGATTTAGAAAAAAACTCTGATTTATATGATATAGCATATGAAAAGTATATTATGTCATTAGTCGGAATATGCAGAAATGTTCAAATAAGAAAAAATAAGGAGTATAAAACTTATATTGATGATGCAAAGAAAAGTTTGAAATATGAGATTAATAATATTATAAAAAATAAAGCTGTGAGTAAAAAAACGAAGTTAATGGTTATAGGAAATTTATATTTTAGTAGGATTTTCTATATTATTGATGATATTCACGCAGCAAGAACTGGGAATAGAACAAAATATGAAGTGAAGTAGGTGAGATTATTGGGTGAGAAAATAAGTGTAATTGTTCCGATTTATAAGGTTGAAGAGTATTTACATAGATGTATAGATAGTATTATTAATCAAACTTATACTAATTTGGAGATAATTCTTGTTGATGATGGTTCTCCTGATAATTGTCCTATGATATGTGATGAATATGCTAAGAAGGATAGCAGGATTAGGGTTATACATAAGAAAAATGGTGGATTGTCGGATGCTAGAAATGCAGGGTTAGAAATAGCTACGGGTGAATATATTGGTTTTGTAGATAGTGATGATTGGATACATAAAGACATGTATCATATACTATATAAAAATATTATAGAAAAAGATGCAGACATAGCAGAATGTTCGATAAAAAAAGAAAGAAATTATATAGAAGATTTTGATATACCATATAAATATGATATTTTTTCATATACAAAGTTAGATGCAATGGGTGCATTGATATCTGAAGATATAATAAAACAAACTGTTTGGAATAAATTATATAGAAAAAAGGTAATAGATTCTATCATGTTTGAAAAAGGAAAACTGCATGAAGATGAGTTTTGGACATATCAAGTATTAAATAAATGTGAAAAGTTGGTACATATGGAAATTGATTTATATTATTATTTTCAACGTGAAGATAGTATTATGGGGGAACGATATTCTATAAAAAGATTAGATGCTATAGAAGGGAGATATAAAAGATATTTATTTATAAAAGAAAAGTATCCAAGTTTAACAAGCAAAGCAAAGAAAAATTTATTTTTTATTTCTATTTATTATTTGCAACAAGCTATAAATGATTCAGATAAAGAGTCATTGGATAAAAGTTATAAGTCAATAAAAAAATATATTAGTACTTTGAATTTTAGATTTAATGATTATAAAAATATGAATTTGCAAGAAAATGTATGGGTTTGCCTATCAAAAGTATCATTAATTTTTTGTTGTAAAATAAGGAATCACTTTAATATAGGAGTATAATTTATGGATGGAAAATTAAGTATAGTTGTTCCTGTTTATAATGCAGAACGATACCTTGAAGATTGTATTTTAAGTATTTTAAATCAATCATATAAAAATATAGAAATTATATTGATTAATGATGGGTCAACTGATAATTCAGAGAATATTTGTTCTGGGTTAGTAAAAAAGTATAAAAATATAAAATTAATTTCAACTGAAAATAAAGGTGTCTCTCATGCTAGAAATATTGGAATGAAAAATGCTACAGGAAAATATCTAGCGTTTGTAGATAGTGATGATAAAGTAGAAAAAAATATTTATGTTAATATGATTAAGGATATGAAAATTAATTCAATGCCTATTATAGGTTATAAGTATGTTGATGAAGATAATAAAATATTAGGTGAAAAAAAACCATATGATTTTGACGGAATATTTAAAAAACAAGATTTTTTTATTTTTTGTGAGAATTTTATAATGAATTCTCCTGTAAATAAAATATTTTATTTGGATATTATAAAATCACATGGTTTAAAATTTGATGAAAAGTTATCGTTAGGAGAAGATTTAATATTTATATTATCTTATATTAAATATATAGATTTATTTACTATAATAAATGAGACACCATATAGATATTTGACTTCTAATATAGATAGTTTATCACAAAAATATAGACCAGATTTATTAAATATTCAAATTAAAATTATAGAGTCTACTTATAAGACATTTATAGATAATAATATTGATTTTTATAAATATAAAAAGAGATTTTATACAAGAAGCTTAGAATTAATTTTGCAAGCTATAAATAATACTATGAATCAAAATAATCCAATGACATTAAAGGATAAATTTAAATATAATAATAAGGTTATAAAATCACAAGGATTTAAAGATTTATTATATTTTTCAGATTTAAGTCAACTTAATATATTTACAATAATAGGGTTTAAAATAGGTTCTTATAGATTTGTTTATTACACAAATAAACTCATCAATAAGATTAGATGGAGGAGAAAATGATTAAATTATATTATCATGGGAGTTCGGAGAATCATGGATGTGAGGCAATTATCCGATCTACTAATAAAATATTAAATACAGATATAAAGGTTTTTTCAATGAAACCAGAGGGAGATTATAAATATAATATAAATGATATTATGAAGGTTTGTGAAGATAAGGTAGAAGATATAACGGGTATAAAAAGAGTATTTGCTTCTATTTACTATAAATTAACTAATAAGACATTATATTATACTGCAATTAGGAGAAAAGGGCTTTTAGAAAATATAGAGTCTGGAGATATTTGTTTATCGGTTGGTGGAGATAATTATTGTTATGTAGGTCAAGAAACATTAATGGATATCAATACATTAATTAGAAAAAAAGGTGCAAAAACAGTACTATGGGGATGTTCAATAGAAGAAAGCATGATTAATGATGATTTGAAAAAAGATTTAACTGGATATTCACTTATTGTGGCTAGAGAAAGTTTAAGTTATAACTTTTTAAAAACAATTAATAAAAATACTGTATTATTACCGGATCCAGCATTTCAATTAGATAAAGTAGAATTACCACTACCAGAAAAGTTTATAGAAGGTAATACAATTGGAATTAATGTAAGTCCACTTATAATTGGATGCGAAAACTCAAATGGAATAACTATAAAAAATTATAAAAAATTAATAGAATGGATTTTAGAAAATACAGACTGTAATATAGTATTAATACCACATGTTGTAATCGATAATAATGATGATAGAGAACCATTAAAATTATTATATGATATGTATAAATATAGTAACAGAATAATTTTAATAGGAGATCATAATTGTGAAGAAATAAAAGGATATATTTCAAGATGTAGATTTTTTATTGGTGCAAGAACACATGCTACAATTGCTGCATATTCTACAAAAGTTCCCACTCTAGTAGTAGGATATTCAGTAAAAGCAAAAGGAATAGCCCAGGATATATTTGGAGCCTATGATAATTATGTTGTTCCGGTACAAAATTTAAAAGATGAGAATGACTTATCAAATTCATTTAAATGGATTTATGATAATGAATTAAAAATAAAAAATCATTTAGAGGAGATGATGGATGATTATAAATCAAAATCCCTTCTAATGAAAAATGAAATTGATAAATTAGATGGTAGGGATTAATTATGTCTAGATTAGAAAATACAACTAAAAATTTTATATGGTCTACTGTGAGTACTATGGCAAGTTCTATATTAGGATTTATTTCAAGAACAGCATTTATATATTTTATAGGAACACATTATCTAGGTGTGAATAGTTTGTTTACAGAACTATTATCGATGCTTTCTTTAGCGGAATTAGGGTTAGGGGTTGCTATAAACTTTAGTTTATATAAGCCTTTATCGCAAAATAATATAGAAGAAGTAAAATCTTTGATGATGTTATATAAAAAAGCATATAGAATTATAGGGCTTATAATTGCAGTTGTAGGAATTTCACTTACTCCTTTTTTAAATTATCTTATAAAAGGTGGACAAGATATACCTAATATTAAGTTGATATATTTAGTATTTTTATTTAATACATCATATTCATATCTATTTTCATATAAGAGAACTTTATTAAGTGCAGATCAGAAATCATATTTGATGACAAATATTGATATGATTATTAGTATATGTACACTATTGTTACAAATTATATTTTTATTTATATTTAAAAATTATTATGTTTATTTAGCTGTTAATGTAATTGTAGGAATTTCACAAAATTTTTATGTTAATTCATATATAAATAGAAGGTACCCATATCTTTTGGAAAAGAATGTAGAACCATTATCTAAGGAAAATAAAGATACTATAGTAAAAAATGTAAAGGCAATGATACTTCATAAATTAGGAGATTTATGTATAAATCAAACAGATAATATAATAATATCTTCGTTTATAAGTATACAATTGGTAGGATTAGTTTCAAACTATAATTTAATTATAAATATGATAAATAAATTCTGTATGAACTTGTTTAATGCAGCAAATGCTAGTTTAGGAAATCTTATTGCAACAGAAAATAATAAAAAAAGATATGAAGTATTTAAAGGATATAATTTTATGGCATTTTGGATATTTGGATGGTGTGCAATTTGTTTTGCAGTATTGTTAAATCCATTCATTACTTTATGGATTGGAAAAGAAAATACAATAAATCAATCAATTATAATTTTAGTTATAATTAACTTTTATTTAGTTGGAATGAGGATACCTGTTGCAAATGTAAAAGCTGCTGCTGGATTATATGTTCAAGATCAATTTGTACCAATAATTCAATCAGTTGTTAATTTAGTTATTTCAGTGATTGGAGCTAAAACATTAGGATTAACTGGTGTATATTTAGGAACAGTTATAAGTAGTTTAGTGTTACCATGTTGGTATAGACCAATTTTAATATATAAGTATATTTTTGATGAATCACCTAAATCGTATTTTAAGAAATATATAATATATATATTTGTTATTTTAATAAATTATTTTTTAGTGGATTTAATAGTAAAAACATTTATAGGAATGAATATTACATTTATTACGCTTATACAAAGGGGAATTATCTGTTTAGTAATTCCAAATGTAATAATATATATGTTATTTAGAAAATCAGAAGATTTTAAATATATTATCAGCATAATTAATAGAATAAAATCACATTTCTTAGAAAGAAGGAGAGTTAGTTAAATGAAGAAAGACAAACCATTAGTCAGTGTTATTACTCCCTGTTATAATGGTGAAAAAACTATTAAAAGGCAGATGGATTCAATTATACAACAAACATATAGACCAATAGAATATATACTAATTAATGATGGTTCAACAGATTCTACAGAGAAAATTGTCAAGCAATATGAAAAGAAATTTAAAGATGCGAATATAGATTTAAAATATATTTATCAAGAGAATAAAGGATTAGGCGGAGCAATAAATACGGGGATAAAATTATTTACAGGAGATTATCTATGTTGGCCTGATGCAGATGATTATCTAGAACATGATTCAATTGAAAAGAGAGTAGCATTTTTAGAAAAACACCCGGATTTTGGTGTCGTATCAAGTGATGCAAGCATATATAATAGTGATGATTTAAGCAAATGTATAGGATTTGTATCAGGAAAAAGAGAAGATAGATTTAATGAAAATCAGTTTGAGCTATTATTAAAAGAACAATCTATTTTTTGTCCTGGATGTCATATGGTTAGAACACAGGCATTATTAGATGTAAATCCAAATAGGGACATATATGAAGCGAGAAGAGGACAGAACTGGCAAATACTGTTACCTATTTATTATAAATATAAAAGAGGGTTTATAGATGAACCACTATATAATTACATAGTTTATCCAGTTAGTATGTCTCATGAAGAAGAAAGTTTAGAAAAAGAGCTATTTAGAGCAGATGAACATGAAACAATAATAATAAATACTTTAAATAGAATTAATATGAATAACAGTGAAAGACAATATTATATAGATTTTATAAAAGAAAGGTATATTAGAAAAAGATTTAATATTTATTGTAAATATGGAGAAAAGAATTTATTGAATAAAGAATTTGATAAATTAAAACAGTTGGGTAAATGTACAAAAGAAGATTTAAATTGTAAATTAAGTAATAATTATAAAATCTATGGGATTATATTAAAGATAGTTAATAGATTGAGGAGGTTTATTAATGGACAGGATAATTGAACCTATATTATGTAATGGATGTCATGCTTGTTATGCTATTTGTCCCAAAAGATGTATTGATATGATTCAAAATGAAGAAGGTTTTTTGGAACCATCTATAGATAAGGATAAGTGTATAGAATGTAATCTATGTACCACAACTTGTCCTGTTAACAATGATCTAACTATAGATGATAAAAATAAATTAATTTCTATAGTAGCAATTAATAAAGATGATAATATTAGAGAAAAGAGTTCATCGGGTGGTGTTTTTACAGAAATAGCAAACTATATTTTGGATAAGAATGGTTGTGTTTATGGTGCTGGATTTAATAATAACTTTGAAGTAGAGCATATGAAAATAACTGATAAAAGTGAAATATATAAATTGCAAGGGTCTAAATATGTACAAAGTAAAATTGGAAAAATATTTTTAGAAGTTGAAAAAGATCTTAAAAAAAATAAATTTGTATTATTTACAGGAACTCCATGTCAAATAGAAGGATTAAAAAGTTATTTAGGAAAAGATTATGAAAAACTTTATACACAAGATATTATTTGTCATGGTGTTCCAAGTCCTAAAGCATGGAAAAAATATATTGGGGAGTTTAAAGGAAATATAAAAGATATATCTTTTAGAGATAAGACCTTTGGATGGAATAAGTTTAGCATGAAGGTAGAAAGTGATAATAGTACATATTTAAATACATTAGATAAAGATACATTTTTACAGAGTTTTTTAAAAAATTTTAACTTAAGAAACTCGTGTTATAATTGTAGATTTAAAAAGTTAAATAGAGTAAGTGATATAACTTTAGCAGATTTTTGGGGGATTGAAAATATTGATAAAAAATATTTTGATGACAAAGGAACATCATTAGTTATATTACAAAGTTATAAAGGACAAAATTTATATCAACAAATAAAGAATAAATTTATATCAAAAGAAATTAATTTAGAAGATGCAATAAAATACAATACTGCAATTAATAAATCTGTTGAGTTAAATAAAAAAAGAAATATATTTTTTAAAAATATAGATAGATATAAGTATGATGATCTTGTACAAAAATCGATAAAAGAAACTAATATAGAAAAAATAATAAAAATAAACCAGAGGATAAAGGGTAAAATAAAAAGAATTTTGGGGTAGATATGATAAGAACAAAAGGTGATTTGAAAGAATTTTTAAAAATTGAAAAAGAACTATGTTATATATATAGTTCTAGTTGGAAGAATAATTTAATTCTAAATTTAACTTTAGGATATGACGCATTGATTTGGAAGTATATAAAGTACTTAAGAAAATCAGAGTACTGTTTAAATAATAAAAAAAGAATAGGATATATTTTTTATGAAAGAAAAAAAAATAAGATTGGAAGATATTTGGGATTTTCTATACCTCCAAATACTTTTGGTAAGGGATTAAAAATATATCATCAAGGCAGTATAGTAGTAAATCCAAAAGTACGCGTAGGAGAATTTTGCAAAATACATGGGGATGTTTGTATAGGTAATAATGGTAAGAATGATGTATGTCCTAGAATAGGTAATAATGTTGATATAGGAATGAAGGCTTGTATTATTGGTGATATCATCATAAATGATAATACTATAATTGGAGCAAATGCACTTGTAAATAAATCATTTTCAGAAAAAAATATCACTATTGTAGGTATACCAGCTATTAAAATAAAATAAAAGAGGGGGTATATTTCAAATTATGCAAAAACATGCTTATTTAATAATGTCTCATAATGATTTTTATATACTAGAAAAATTATTGAGACTATTAGATGATAGAAGAAATGATATATATGTACATATAGATAAAAAAGTGAAAAACTTCGATTTTAAATATTTTAAAAAAATATGTAAACATTCAGAAGTTAAATTTATCAAAAGAATAAAAGTATATTGGGGCGGTTATAGTCAAGTACAATGTGAATTAAATTTGCTTGAAGAAGCTATAAAAAATAATTATGAATATTATCACTTACTTTCAGGAGTTGATTTACCATTAAAAAATCAAGATAATATACATATTTTTTTCAAACAAAATAACGGAAAAGAATTTATAAGATTTAGTCAAAATAAATGGGATTATGATAGAGTTGCTAAAATAAACTTATTAAGTGATTATAACAAAACAAATAATAAATTTAAATTATATATGTATATATCTATTAATAAATTTATATCTAAATTGATTAATAGAAGAAACTATGACTATACTGAAAAATTTCCAAAGTATAAATTTATGAAAGGTGATAATTGGTTTAGTATAACTAATGAATGTGCTCATTATATTTGCCAAAATAAACATAATATAAGGAAGATGTTTAAGTATGCGATTGGTGCAGATGAACATTTCATACATACTATAGTATATAACTCTAAGTTTAAAGAAAAAATATCATTTAATACATGTTTGAGAGAAATAGATTGGGATAGAGGGAATCCATATATATATAAAATACAAGATTTTAAATTATTGATTAGTAGTGAAAATTTATTTGCAAGGAAATTTAATTCTAATGTTGATAAAAATATTGTAGATAAAATATGTGATTATCTTTTTATTTAAAGATTATGTATAAAGAAGGGGAATTTATGGAATTAATAAGTGTTATAGTTCCTGTATATAATGTAGAAAAATATTTAGATGAATGTGTTAATTCTATATTGGATCAAACGTATAGTAATATAGAAATTTTACTTATAGATGATGGATCAACAGATAATAGTCCTAATATTTGTGATTTTTATGAAAAACAAGATAATAGAGTAAGGGTAATACATCAACAAAATGGTGGATTATCTTTAGCTAGAAATATAGGAATAGAAAAATCACAAGGAGATTTTATTGTGTTCGTAGATAGTGATGATTATATAAGTACAGATATGTTAGAAGTAATGATTAATGAAATGAAAAAAAATATAGAGTCAACAAGTATACTAATGTGTAACTTTGTAAAAGTTGATAGTTATGGTAATGTAATAAAGAAAAATAATTATAATTTAGAAAAAGAAATAATCGATAAAGTATCGGCAATAGATAGGCTTATAGTATCTAAAGATATAAATTATATAGTTGCTTGGGGAAAATTGTATAAAAAAGAAGTTTTTGATGAAATAAGATTTCCTTTAAATAAACAAAATGAAGATGAATTTGTAATGCATAAAGTTTATTTTAATTGTGATTCAATTATATGTTTAGATAAATGTTTCTATAAATATCGCATTAGGGATAATAGCATAATGAATAGTAAATTTTCTATAAAGCAATTTAATAAATTAGAGGCATTATATGATAGAGTAAATTTTTGTAAAAAACATAATTTAATTGATTTGATGAATAAAGCTCAACAAATGTATATAGCATATTTTATTGATTTTTATATAAAAGGTATGGAAACTTTAACAATTAAGAAATCTATTATTAGAAGAAAAAAAATATATTTAATTAAACAAATTTTTTATATATTAAAAAATAAGTATATTAACAATAGGGAAAAAATAATAATTTTTTTATTTGCAATAAACTATAAGTTATATTTGTGTGTAAGTAAGTATTTGGCTAAAGGTAGAAAATCATAATATAAGGGAGTGAATTATATGTTTCTTATAAGTAAAATAAAATCAAAAATATTAAAAAGAAGGGATGTGAAAACTAAGCAGTATTTATTAGATCATGGATTAATTATTGGAGAAAATGTAAATATAAACTTTAATAGTATCGACGGCTTATATCCATGGTTAATTGAAATTGGAAGTAATATAATATTTGCACCAGGAGTTAAAATTTTAGCACATGATGCTAGTACTCAAATGAATTTAAAAAAAGCTAAAATTGGAAGGGTAACAATTGGTAATAATGTTTATATTGGATTGAATTCCATTGTTTTATGAAATAATCAAATAGGAAGTAATGTAATTATAGGAGCAGGGAGTATAGTCACATCTGATATACCGGATAACAGTGTTTATGCTGGCAATCCTGCTAGATACATTTGTAGTTATGATGAATATATGAAAAAAAATAAGAAATTGATAAATGAGAGACCAAATTTTGAATCTCCATTTTGGATATGGCCTCAAAAAAATATAACTGAATGGAAAGATATGAAGAAAAAATTGAGTGACGGTATAGGATATTTATAATAAAAAATATATATTACTAATTGAAGGGAAAAAGTGATGAAAAAGGAATATAATTTAGTTAACTTTTTAAAGTTTATATGTGCAGTATTAGTAGTATTAATACATACAGTAAATCGAGAAACAAAGTTAGGATATTTATGTTTAATAACTGCAAGAGTTGCAGTTCCAATTTTTTTTATGATAACAGGATATTTTATGGCAGAAAAAATATATAAAAAGGATTATGAAAAAGTAAATAAATATATTAAAAAAATTTTCTATATCTATGTTTTTTGGAGTGTGATATATATTTTATTTGTTCCACAAAGATATTTTAGCCAAGGCAATATAAAAGGCCAATTATTTGAATTAATGAGACAGTTTTTGTTCTTTGGTACTTACGATCATTTATGGTATCTAATAACATGTTGTGTAGCAATGTATATAATATATTTTTTTATTAATAAATTTGGATTAAGAATTACTATGGTTATTTCATTATTTTTTTATGGATGTAGTCTCTTAGGAGATTCATATTATGGAATTTTACCTGTATGTAAATTAAAAAATTTTATAGATACATATATCTTTTATTTTGGAGAAGTGTGGAATAGTTTTATATGGGTATTAATATTTATATTGTTTGGAATAGTTATAAAAAAATATAATCTTAATAAGAAAATAACTCATGGAAAGTATGTATTTTTAATTGTATATTGTTTATTTATTTTAGAGCATTTTATTTTAAAATATCTAAATATAGAAAGGGATAATAATACATCAATTTTTTTATTAATTTTAGCACCAGTTATATTTATAAATATTTTAAATTTAGAAGATAAAGTACAAATTAATTATATTAAAAGTAATGCAGAAATTTTAAAAAATTTGAGTCTTAATATATATCTAGTGCATCCATTAATAAAGTTATATATTATAAAATTTTTAAATATAGATAAATCATTTATTTTATTTGCAATAGTTTTATCTTTATCTATAATTGTTTCTTATTTAATTTATTATATTAAAAAATTGATTTATTGTAAACAAAAATATAAAAGATCTAATTTATAGATGAAATTAAAGTATTAAAAGAGAAAAAATCTATTTATAAGCTATAATTTATAAACATTTACATTAAGTACAAAAATATATATTTGTAGATATATTAAAGTTTTTGATTTTAAAATAGCAGATATTTAAAGGAGAAAAGGAAAATGATAAATATAAGTATTATAGTACCTATATATAATATAGAAAAAAAACTTAATAAATGTATATATTCTATATTAGAACAAACATATAAAAATTTTGAATTAATATTAGTTAATGATGGATCAACTGATAATAGTTTAAAAATATGCAATGAATATAAAAGAAAAGATAATAGAATAAAAATAATTAATAAAGAAAACCAAGGATTGGTACTTGCTAGAAAATCAGGATTAGATGAGGCTACTGGAAAATACATAATATTTATAGATGGAGATGATTGGGTACATAAAGATTTATTAAATATTTTATATAAAGAAGCTGAACAAGAATCATGTGATATAGTTGCTTGTAATCCATATTTAGTATATGGAAATGGATTAATAAAAAGAATAAGAAAAGATTTTGATGTAAATAAGACTTATAAAAATGAAGATATAAAAAACGATATTTTAAGTAAATTTGCTGGAGATATAGGATTTCCAACTTCTGTGTGGGGAAAAATATATAAAAGAGAATTATTTGAAAACTATGGGGAATATTTTTTTAAAATACATTTTTTTGGGGAAGACTTGGCACTTAATATGGAATTATTACCAAAATGCAAAAAAGTTAGAGTTATAAATGAAGCATTATATTACTATAGGTGTGGTGGTGGAACTACAAAATATATGAAAGATTTGTTTGAAGATATTACTACCACTTATTGTATTCAAAAAGATTGCATCGATAAATATTACCTTGATGAACAAAATGAGAGATATTCAAGAGTAGCATTTATATTTTTAAATACATATAAACTTGTATTAATGAATATATTTGAAGCTGGCATTGATAAAAGTGAAGCAATAGATAAAATTGAAGAGCAAGTGAAAAGTAAAAATGTATTAGAGGCAATTAAAAATTTAAAGTATACAAGGGAATGGTTTGAATTTAGTTATATAGATGCTTTAGAAAATTGTGATAGTGAATATTTATATAACTGGGCAAAAAATGCACATAATAAATCGAAATATAAAACATTTATAAAAAATATGTTAATTAAACTTAATATCTAAAATGAAAAAATAGCTACTGACAAAGAGTTTTATTTTTTTATAAAATGGAAAATATTATTATAATTAATAGATTGAGTATAATGGAACGGTAGAATATTAGTTTATTATAATATATATTTTTAAAGAAATCATGAAATTGTAACAGCAAAAATATAAAAAGGAGATATAAATATAAAGTGAGAGAATTAAATTTTACAAAAGAACATACAAAAATAGCCAAAGGGGTAGCTATTTTACTAATGTTGACTCATCACTTATTCGCTTTTCCAGATAGAATACATCTAGATCAAGGATACATATCTTTATTTTCTATAGGAGGTAATAATATAGAATTTATTATGGGTGTATTTGGAAATATATGTGTATCTATGTACATATTTTTAAGTGGATATGGCATATATATGTCAAGTCTGAAAAATGGCAAAATTACCTTAAAGGATTCTTTTAAAAGGTTAAAAAAATTATATATAAATTATTGGATAGTATTTATTATATTTGTTCCAATTGGATTTATATTTTTCAATAAAGAATTAAATATTAGGGAATTTATATTAAATTTTGTTGGCTGGAGTTCATCATATAATGGAGAATGGTGGTTTTTTAGATTATATGTAGAATTAATATTACTAGTACCAATTTTAAAGTATCTAATAAACGATAGTTTATTGAAATCTATTGTAAATATTACTATATTATTATTTTTTAGTAAAGTCATAGGGTATGGAATAAATGCAGGAATAGATAAATTTATACCAAGCTTAATAGTATATGAAGTACATGATATACTGTTTTGGAAGCATGTTTTTTTATGGGGGATATATGTGCTAAATTTAATATTTATTCAAAAGTTTTAAATTTATTTATTAAAATAAAAATGGATAATAAAATAATATACACTATATTGTTATTAGCAATAATATTTTTAAGAAGTAAGTTTGGATATATATTTGCTATAGATTTTATATTGACACCAATTCTTATATTTTCTACAGTTAATTTATTGTACGATACTATATTACATAAATTATTTATATTACTAGGGGAACATTCAACTAATATGTGGTTGACACATAGTTTTTTCTGTTATACATATTTTCAATGGCTTGTATTCAAACCTAGAATATCAATAATTATTTTAGCCTGGCTAGTAATATTATCTATGACAGCATCATATTTTGTAAATTATATACAAAAATGGTGTACAAGTTTTATAGAGAAGTCTAAGGTTGTAAATTAGAATGTATATATTAATTATATAAGTGAAATAGAAATAAAAAACTGATTCTTGATTAATTTAGGAATCAGTTTTTTATTCTAGCTAAATTAGATATTTTTATAATGTATATGAGATTATACAAATATTTGGTTTGATATGCTACCATTATAATATAACCAAACAAAAGGAGGAAACAACATGCCATTATTAATAATTCTCATAATCCTACTATCAATCTACATAATAAAATCCGAAAACATAAAAACCGCAATAAAAAAAGACATCGAGAAGATCATCCCAAACAATCAACATCAACACGACAAAGCACAGGGCGAGCAACATTATAACTACAATCGAGAAATATCAAGAAAAAATCCGCTATATGAACCAAATCAGGACAAGCAAAACTCACGAATAGACACAAATATAAACGACACTATAACAGAGATAAAGACAAACTTTTTAAAGGTATTAGAGATTTTAAAGACTTATTACTACAAATTAAAAAATGCAGCCAAAGAATATCTTAAAGAGATTTTTATTGATAAGAATGTTCAGAGGAATATTAAGGATAAGAAAGTCGAAAAACCAGTTGATAATGTTCCACAAAATAATAAGTTGTATCAACATAATGACGAACCGAGCCAATATAAGATGAATGAGCCTACTAAGGAGAAGAAATCATCATCAAAGGTTGCGTATATAATTTCATTTATAGTTTCGACTATTGCATCAGTTATAGGCTATTATATAACTTTTTATTGTGTAGCGCAAAGTATTGCAGATTCTTATAGTCAATCCGAGTTAGATTATTATGCTTATATGTATGGTGATGCATATGGATATCATATAATTGGACAAATTATGGATACAATGAGCCTTATTTATAAAATTGTTATTGCAGTAACTTTTGCAGTGATTATTGGGGCTGGTTATTTTTATTTAGGAGATGATAAATCTAAAAAGAAATTTTGGATTGTAGTTTTCGCTGCGATTGGGATTTTTTTAGGTACTTTTATTTTTCATCAGGCTTTATTGAGTGAAATTTAATTTTAAGAGATATCGCTATAAGTGATGGTGTATTATGTAAGATTATAAATAAAATATTGAATTAAGTTAGAAAAGACTCTATAATCTTGTTGATATGTAATAATAAGGGGGAATATATAATAATGAAAAGAAGAGCATTAGAAGGAGTATATTTATTAGCTTATTTTGAAAAGCAAAATAAATATGACTATGATACGTATAAAGATATGATTATTGAGGTTGTAGATAATAGAGAAGATATTTCGGAGGCCCGTGATATTTTTGATATATATTATAAACAAAGCCTTTGTTTTTTAAATAGATGTATTCCGTGGTATCGATTAAAAACTCCGTTAAGGAATACAATAGCATATTTTGAAAAATATAGTAATAACAAATATGAAATAAATAATTATGCAGATGAGTACTTTAAAAAAATTGAGATTGAGTATAATCAAAAAAAAATCCGTAATGAAGAACATTTATTAGATGGTGAAAAGTATATTAGAATTTATGATTTTGAATTTGATGAAAATAATCAAGTACAACTTTATATGTCTATTGTGACTAATAGTATTATAGAATATGATAATACTATGTTATCTGAAGATAACAATAAAAAAGGGTATTATAGACCGTACTTTGTTGAATTTATAAGCGATTATATTAATAAAGAAGATTTTAAAAGGTTAGAGATAGATATAAATTCTGAAGATAGTCAGTGGAAAAAAATAAATTTTGTTGAAGGTGAGTATAAAGGCAATAATCCATGTATACCAGGGACATTTATTTTTAGTGCTAGCCCTCTAAAAATCGATAAACGAAAAATTGAAATAACTAATTGTAAAATACCTGACAAAGTGAAGAATTTTAACTTAGATTTAAGAAGTATAAGAGATAATGTATTTAATAGTGAAAGAAAAAAGGAACTAAATAATAAATTAAAAGAAATATTTCCTACATCTTATAAAAAGTGTGAAATAAGTATTTTTAATGTTGGCCAAGGTTCTTTTAATTTAATAGAAATGGATAATAAAAAATTTATATTTGATGTAGGTTATTCACGAAATAATGGGGAAAAAATAGAAAAACAACATAAAGAAAGATCAAATAAATTAATTAAGAGCATCAAGCCTGACTGTGTAATACTTTCTCATTGGGATTTAGATCATATTCTTGGTATTACAAATATGACGGATAAGGTATTTGATACTTGCTGGATAGTACCAGATATATCAAATAGTCTTAAAAAAAAGAACTTCTCAGATAGTGCCAAGAGACTTTTATGTTTTTTAGCATGGTATGATAAGACAAATTTAATTGCAATTAGCAGTAGTAAGACAGGCGGAATGGATAATACAATTATTTTTTCAAATAATGTTTTTGAGATAGGAAAGGGCTCGTCAAAGACATATATCTCAGAAAAATCACAATATTTATGTGGTGAAATTAATAGTTTGAATTATCAAAATAATTTTGGATTATTACTAAAAATAATGGGACAAAGTGAGCAAATTATTTTCCCAGGAGATTGTGAATATAATGCTTTTCCAGATGGTTTTATGACGGAATTTCCGGATTATTTAGTAGTTCATCATCATGGATCAAAAATGGTTTTTAATGATGAATTAGAAATGATTTTTTATGAAGGACTATGCAATTCAAAAAGAAAATTAGCATTTATATCAGCTGGTAAAAATGATTTTGGATGTAAACATCGACTTAAAAAATGTAACTGTTACCACCATCCTTATAATTTGGGCTATCGATATAGAAGCTGTTATAACTATCCTTATAGTTGTCAATTTAGAGCTGAAAAATGTGATTCATATCCCCATAATTGTCAATATAGATATGAAAAATGTAATTCACACCCTCATAGTTGTCATATAAAATTTTTAAAAGATATTGGATATAGTATATGTGAAACGGCATTAACAGACTATTATAAATTTAAATTATATTAGATAGATTTTAAAATAAAATAATATCATTACATGAAAGTCCTAGACCTTCCCGCTAGGACTTTTCCAGCCCAATACTCACCAACATTCCACCCAAAACCCAAAAAACATCCACCCATCCACGAAAAATCGCCAATATAAAAAAATAATTAACATAAAATTCAAAAAAATATAAAAAATTTAAACTTTTCAATAGAAAAAAGAAGGAAAACCGAACTAATTGTAGAATTATAATAACTAAAATAAAAAGAAAGGAGAGATGCGTATGATTATTCATGAAAAACTGGCTCACCTGAGCCCGAAACAAATTATACAACTCATGGACGAATATTACGCAGGGGTAAGAGTCAAAAAATTAATCGAGGATTATAAAGTCAATTGTCGACCGAATGATCTACACAAGTATTTTCCACCGATAGTGCTTGATAAAAAATGTCCAATTTGTGGTGAAAATTTTCTTAATAAGAGACTTTCCAAGACTGAGATTGAAAATCAAGGCAATCCATACAGAAAAATTGAGGCTAAAAAACCTTATTGTCCTCGTTGTGGTCATATTGACGATGAGGTTTGCGGTTGTGATGCGTGTGTGGAAAAGAGAAAGAAGGAACAAATCAAGAGAGAGGCTGAATTGGAAAAGAGGGCTAACAAGATTAAAATCAAGCTTGAAAAATCTTATACTGGCAAGGTTAGTGTTGATGAACTTGGTTTCAAAGATAGGATTTATCTGGCTAGTTTGTTGGGATATGGCTTAAGCGATGATGCCAATGTTATCGAGAGTCTGAGCGAGTGTGAGAATTCATGCACTTGTCTTGCTGAGGGTGATATGGATGAGAGAATTGTTGGTTATCTTCTAAAGCGAAATATCATAATTATCGATATAAATTCTTTGAAATATGCGCTTAAACATCGTAAGGATAAAAATCGATTTATGCGTTATAAGCTAAATGTCGAAATTGATGATAATAATATCGACGCTTTGCAAGGATTGATGAGTCCTAAGATTAATTTTAGCGATGAGAATAATATTGTAGCTGCATATAATCTTTGGAAAGAGGTTGCGATGAATGATTGTATTGCTTTTCTGGTTAATGAGATGAGAAAGAAAAATGTTGAATTTTGTCCAGTTAAAAAGACAGAGATTATGCTGGATAGCATGCTGAAGCATTTTTCGATTCGCCAAGTGCAATATATAATTTATAAAAGTATTGATGAAATATCTAGTAAATACACAAAAAGCAAACCTAAGAGAGGCGTTTTTTCTGATATAGTTTTCAGGAGAATGGAATATTGGGATTCGAGCATGACTTATAGAGAGTCTGAATTGCCAGAGTATAGAGACAGCAAAAAGTTTTTGTATAATAATCTGCACGGGGTCCTGTTTTCCAAGGTATTGGGACTTGGGGACAAGGGGCTTAGATGTGTAGCGAATATTAAAATTATAAGGGAGAGTGTGAGGAAATAAGTAAAATTTAAAGGAGATTGTTGGATGTTATTTAAAGAATCTGAGAGAGAGAAGATTTAAAAACCACTGAATTCTAGAGAGAGGATTTTGGTGGTTTTTTTATTGTGCGTAGATTTTTGTATAAATATGTATAATCATGTAAAATCAAGCGACACATGACAACATCTGTTAGAATTTGAATTACGAAAAAGTACGAAAACTAATGAAAAACACTTGCAATGATGTTACAATTTAATTAATAAAATTACAAATATCAAATAAATGTGATTTTATTAGTCAAATTTGTTGCAACAAGTATCAGATGTTTTTAATTAAAAAGAGTTATTTTATATAGTATCAAGGAGGTATGTTTATGCAAAATTTTTTAAGACTTAATGAAGGCGATATAGTGGAAATAATAATAGCATTTATAAACAAAAATGTAGGAAATGAAACTATAACAGAAGTCGATTATGATAAACTTGGAATTCATATCGATAGCGACATACTCATAAAAGAGACTCCTATTATAATAAATGTAAGATGCAAATTGAATTTAACTGAAATGATAAGATACATAGTACAAAACAAGGGCTGCAGTATATATGTTCAAACTTGGAAGGAAATTTATAGAATTAAGAGAAACAAGGAGATAGTGGAGCTGTACAATAACAATATGAACTATATGGATATTGCAAATAAGTTTGGGATTTCACATAGGAGAGTTCACCAAATTTTGAGAAGAGAAAGTGAAAAAGGCATATAGATTATTGATATAAATTTAATATTAATGTATAACTATATTAAAGAGATTAGATAATAAATACAAGAAGATCTACTCATAGAGCGTGAGTAGCTGAAAATAAATAAGGCTCAAAAGTGGATTTACTCATAGAGCGTGAGTAACTAAAAATAAAGAAAGCTCAAAGAGAAGATGAAAAATAGCCCTTGTGTATAAGGGCTATTTTTATGTATGTAATATATTGATTTTATCTATTTATATTTTGCCACGTATTTTGCATGTGTCGTGATATAATAACCAGATTTCAACTTATACATATCAGTGCCATTTCGTTTTATAAGCTGTGAAACTGTGAAAACTTCACCACAAAGGGCGATTCCGGCGATGCTGGAGTTTTTGAAGTCGGGCGTTTTGTGGTAGTTGACGTCGTGGATGATTTTTATCATTTTTGGGATGTCGGCGTATTGCTCGCCATTGCCTTGATTATTACTGCTCGTGCTATTGTCTGAATCTGATTTTGCATTGTCGCTGATTTTCTTGTTATAATTCGGCGATGTGCAGTTTATTATGTCATTTACTGTGATTTTCCCTTGTTTTAAATTATCACAATCAATCTTAAATTGTTGCATCTTGTCTGGATTTTTGACCATATAAATAGGGCAGAGTTTGTATTTTTTGCCTACAACGTCTGTATGAGTGATGATGTCTTTTTTACAATTGAGATTTTTATAGCTGCAAAGCCACGCACAAAGGTGGACCATGCTTTTGTATGTCGCATCTGTGTAGTGGTTGTCGCTGCCTGTTGTTGCGACTTCGATTGCGATTGCGTATGAATTTGCGCTGTTTGTCGCATAACATATCTCATCAGTCGGAATCAGTTGGTATATCTCGCCTCCAAGACCAATTACATAGTGCGAAGATGCAAAGATATATCTGTTGCCAATTTTGTATCCATTTGCAACGACGTTGTTAAAATATGAGACAGTCTTGTCACCATCGACATCTGGCTTGCCAGTGTAGTGGATGGCGATTTTTGTAGCAGATAGGGGAACACCAGGTCTGCCATATTTGTTTCTTTTTTGCCATTTTTCGATTACATTAGGTTTTTTTATCATATTTCCTCCTTATTTAAGATAATTTGTAAAAGCTGAGCTAGTTTATATTATAAATCTAGCTCATGTGTATTAAGAGATTTTGTACTAAAATGGGATTTCCTCATCATCGATGTACGCTGTTAAGTTGGCTTGTGGATCGTTAGTTGTGGATGTATTATTAGTTGCATCATTTGAATTATCAACGTCTGAAGAAGAATCAGAACTGCCAGATAAAGTAGAATTTCCATTGTCAACGCCAGAAGTATCAAGCCCATTCCCCTTAGGAATATTAAGCCTCATCAGCTTATGCACGACGATTTTGGCGAAGTTGCGGTTGTTCCCGTCGGAGTCGACATAGCGGTCGATGTGGAGACTGCCGCTTACTGCAATAAGGTAGCCTTTTTGGAAACAAGTTGCGAAGTATTCGGCTTGTTTGCCCCAAACTTCGACAGGGATAAAGTCGGTTACGGTTTGATTGTCTTTTTTATAGCTGCGGTCGATGGCGATTGTGCCTTTTGAGATTGCTGTTCCTGAGCTGAAAAATTTAAGTTCTGGGTCGGCTGTAAGCCTTCCAATTAGTGTAACTAGATTCATAGTTTTACCTCCTTATTTTTAAAAAAATATATTCTTAATCAAATGATTCTTGCTCATATGATGGCATATAGCCGAAGTCCTTTTTTAGCTCATTGCCTGTTTTGGTAAAGAATCTCTTGCGGGCAGTGTCGAATGTAAGCATTGTTTTGTAGCGGATTGAGCCTGTGATTCTGTTTTTTAGTACGAAGAGTTCGGTTTCGGGTTCTCTGCCTTCGCGTGATGCTTTTAGGACATAGTCAGCTAGATTTGGGATTTCGCTGGCTCCTGATATTTCGAAGACGTGGGGTTCTTTGTTCATCATGGAGTTTTTGTTCGAATGTGCTACTAAGACTATGACTATCTTATATTTTTTCGCCAGTCTTTTTAGCGATTTTACGGCAATTATCTGCTTTTCATATTTGTCATTACCACTACAATCGAGTGTCATTAAGTTGTCAAGGACAAACAGTTTGACATTTTTCTTAGTCGCTAAATATTCAATTGCGTGGGAGATATTGGCCTCGTCTGCTTTTGCCTCTTTTGAATAAAAAAACAGTTTGTCATCAACCCATTGTGTTATCATTTCAAGCCCCTCATCCGAAACTTTTGCATACTTGCCCATATTACTTGTGTAATTTAGAAGATGTTGAGGATTTGCAACGGTTCTAGTGAACCAATCCATACACATTTCGTAAGTCAGCTCGCCTGAATATAAGAACGAGTTGAACCCATTACTAATAGCATTTGCAATGATTTGGTTCAAAAATGTACTCTTTCCGGCTCCAGGGCTACCTGTCAAAACTGTCAAAGTACCAAAGTTTAGCCCATCGCCAAGCAAGGCATCAAGTCCTGCAAATCCTGTCAAAATTCCACCTCTTTGGACAGAAATAGAGACTTTGGATGCATTTACAACTAAATCTTCGGAGTTGGAATTGTCCATAATCATGGATTTAAAATCTTCTGAGAAAGTTATAAGCGACTTTTGATCCATGGATTTTATGTTTTTCGATGTAGTCGCAAGCATTTCGTGGCCGCTTCGTTTCATCGAAAAATCCTTGACGATTCTGATATAATAGCTGATGTTTGATACTGATGGAACGACTGTTACCAAGCTTGTCAAATACGCTACTCCGCCGACTTTGTCCAATTCATCGTGATTTGTTAATTCGCTCGAAAGTGTAACAGGGTCTATTTTTTCGTTACGTTCATACAATTTTTGCATATGTTTGTAGATTATTTGGTGTTGTGGGTGAAAAAAGTCGTAAACAGACAAATTAAACTGATTACCCACCGAAACCAACTCCGGCTCAATCAAAATCGCCCCCAAAATACTTTGTTCCGCACCCAAGTTGTAAAGTGCCATAAAAATCCCCCCTTAAAATTCTATAAAATCAGCAGTGTTGTAATAGCTTTTAGATGTTGAAATCTTATTCTTTAGAGCCCTTTTTGCACCATTAAATTGAGCCAAAATTCTTTTATAATGTCTTCTTAGATCACTTGCCTCTACAATTTTATCACTCCAAAATGTATTATCATCATTGGTAAAAGTCCATTCAATAACCTCTGAAACCTCGTCAAAATCACGTTTGTCTTTGTATAAAATATTTTTAAAATCTCTTACCCATTTCTTAAAATCAGGCAGAGGGAAAGTAGGATTTAACTCTTTTATAAATTTCCAAAGCAACTCACTAAGAGTAGTTTCATTATTTTCAGAATTAGAAGAATTATAAATAATATTATTTTTATTTATTTCTATCTTTTGGTCGGACTCTAGAGCACCTCGGTCAGACTCAAAAGTTCCTTCTTCAGCCTTAAATGTGTCAGTTTTTGGCTCAAAAGTGAGATTTTCGTCGTTTAAAGTGTGAGAATTTAACTTAGATGGACTTGTTAGTGATTCAGAAATACCTTTTGGTGACTTTAATGAACCTTCTTGTGAATTAATAACACCTTGTGGTGATTTAAAAGAACTTGTAGTCGACTCGATTGCACCTTGTGGTGATTCAATTGCACTTATAGTTGATTCGATAACACCTTCTTGAGACTCTGTATTACCTTCATGTGATTCAAACGAACTTTCTTGCGACTTTAACTCACTAGATTTCATATTAAGCGAACCCACATTCAAAATATAATCCCCAACATTATTAGACGCACTTTCTTCAACCGGCATAAGACTCGCAGAAATCTTATCAAATCCCTCAGTTGGCAGATTAAAAGAAGTCGCCAATTCCTCGCAATCACGATCATCATAACTAACACAATCGTGACTATCATAACTCGCACAATCACGACTATCATAATTTTCACAACTCGCATTAAGATAATAATCGCCGCCATTGCCGCCATAACCCAAATCACCATCATAACCAGAAAAATTCCCACAACATTTACTACAACGACAATTTTCGCAGCCGAAATTATCATCATCAAAAGCAGGACCTATAGGTGGCGGTTTTATCGCAGAAACGTTGGCAATACTACTGTTTGGAGTATTGCTGATAAGTCTTATATAGTTAGGCCCGATGGCATAATAAGTAAAAGTTCCTCTCTCGCGAACTACTGTTTTTTTGAATATTTGGGCCTTGCATAATTTTTTTAACCTTCTATATATAGCAGTTTTTTGCAGATGTAAAATCGGCATGTCCTCGCTGACTTTTTTGTGATAAATCCAGTAATACACTTCGCCATCGACAATTTTTGTGTCCATTTGGTTAGTATCTTTGAAATCGACAAACCATCTTAAAAGGTATAAATCAATCCCATCTATATTCAATTCAGACGCTACTTCTTGAGAAAATCCTTGTAAATTATATTTCATAACCACCGCTCCTAACTTTTTTAAAAATTTTTTTTGAAAATATGTATAAGACCTGAAAATGTGTCCATAATTAAGGTAAGATCAAAATAGTTCTCTGGGGAGGGATATAGCCCCAACGGTATGGGGCATAATACTATTTTGATTTTAGTGAAATAATGTTGCTCGAAAGCTCATTTATACTGTTTGTTAGGGTCTCCAGCTTCGATTCTAGCCTCACCAATAGATATATCGAAACGGCCACTGGGAATCCTACGTTAGCGATTAGAGTTTCAATGATTTCCATAAATATCTCCTTTCATTCAATGTTATAAATACATAGATATGATATTTGAATTAATGATTTTAAATGCTGAAAGGGGGAAGCAACTGCTTCCCCCACCATATACTTTAAAACCACATACAAACTATCTATTCAGATAAAGTACTGTTGTCTATTCTTACAATGTTATATACATCGTGCTTTTGCAGATTAGCAAGTGCATTTGCAACATCCAAAACATTTTGGTCAGTCGCTTCTGAATCTACATAATTAAATGTCTTAGTACCAGTTATTTGCTTAGAATTTTCATCTAAGCCTTTATTTAGGTACAATTTTAATGATGATAAGTTTTTTGTAACTACAACTGCCATAAAAGTAACCTCCTTTCTTTTTTATTTAGTACCAAACCCTAGCCTACACAACAAGATCGTATTCTTGAGTTTGAGTATTTACGATTCTAGCCTCAACAGCTTCAACCAAATCATAATTATTTTTCTTAAAGATGTTCTTTTCAACAATTAAGTCCATCGCCGCTTTTATCTCGCTTCTGTCAATGCGTCTTTTGGGTCCTCGATAGTGAAAGTAACTTCTTTACCGATAGAGTTTTTAAATACTAGTACTAATTTTTTAGATTCAGCCATGTTTGCACCTCCTTTCTTGTTTGAAAACTAATTTGTTTTCTTGATTAAATGATACTATAGAACCGTTTTCACATGCTATTAAACTATTTTATTATAATATTTTAAAGAAATAGTGTAGTGACTAATTTCTATTTAAATAAAATTTTGAAAATTAGAATGATTAAGAATATACAATTTCTATAAAAGATACTACTATATAAAATAAGAAAACAAGATAGGGGGAGTAAATTATGAATGATAACAATCCAGAGAGAAGAATACCAGAAGATTTAGTACCGCTTTATAATATTGTCGGAGAGGAGAAATACAAATTTATAATTAAAGAAATGGGAGGCGGCTTATATTATATTCCGACTAAAGACGAATTAGATATAAAAGAAAGAGATAGAGGGATTTTTGAGGATTATATTATAAAAGGAATGAAAATCAACAGTGTTGCGAAAAAATGGGGGCTTAGTGCCAGCATGATAAGCAAAATTGTGGGAAAGGAACGTGATAAAAGGAAGAAAAAATAGATAGTATTTTGAGGAAATTCTAAGAAACCGAGTCAAATTAATTTTTGGCTCGGTTTTTTTATTTTAAAATAAAATTGATTTAAGTACAAAAAATTGAGCAGGGGTCATATAGAAATTGATTTTTATTTTAATTATAATTATAAATGGTGTTTATAACAACAAAAGTAAATTGATTTGAAATTATAAAAAGGAGGACAGAAGAGGGGAATTTAGGGAATAAGAGAAAGATTTACTTAGACTTTTTAGAGGGAGAGATTTTATGAAGAAAATTATTAATAAGTTTCTAGCAATTACAATGGCACTTTTAATTGCATTAGCTGTGATACCATTTTACGGGGTGAGTGTATCGCATGCTACTAAGGTTAATAATTCAAGCAATAAAAGTGCAGATAATGATATAAAATATTTTTCAACTACAATGTATAACTTTAATAAAGGTTTATTTAATAATGCAACAGATGAGGGTAAAGGCAAATCAGAAAACAATTTCTATTTTGTAAATGAAAATACAGACTCATGGGCACAGGGAACAGGAGCGATAAATAGAGCCAATACCTTTTTTGCATATACTTATAATGTTCTTGTACAAGGCATAGTTAAAAATAGATTAACTGATGATGGGAAATTACAATTCAACTATAAAAATGCAGGAGTTTTCGAATCGCCAGAAAAACAAATAAGCGGAAGAGAAGTCTATCAAAATGTGCAATTCCCATTTGTAAAAGATGCGAATGGATATTATGAGTTTAACAGTTCAAAAAATCACGTTCATGTTGATAAAAGTAAGAAAAATGGACAAACTTTAACTTTAGAATCTGGGAAACAAACAGTAGGAAGTGTATCATCATTCTTCCCATTTAATGCTGATGGAAATTATAGCCCAGATTATCACTTCGGTATGAATATGAGTATACCTTTTTATATCAATGAAAATGGTAAAGACGAAAATAACAATCCTATAAAATTCGAATTCTCTGGTGATGATGACGTTTGGGTATTTATCAACGGAAAATTAGTTCTTGACTTAGGTGGTATACATGGTGCTATCGACGGTAGTATAGATTTTTCAACAGGAGAAGTTAAGTACGGATTTAATAAAACGAATAATGTAAAAGTTATAAAAGCTGGACAAACAACACAAACAGATGCAACATCAACAACATTACAAAAGCTAGGTATCGATATGGCAGAACTTGCAAAAGGTGAAAATAACCTACAAATATTCTACCTAGAACGTGGGGCTGGTGAATCAAACTGCAAAATAAAATTCAACTTACAACAAAGAGACTCATTAGAAGTTAACAAAACATTAGGATCTACAACTCCTCACACTGACAACAACTTCGAGTTCCAACTTTTAAAACAAAATCAAAACGGACAATACGAACCAGTTGGAAACAAAGCGTATACATTATATACAGCAAATAACTCAATCGAATCAAATAATTATAAAACAGACAAAAATGGTAAATTCTATCTTAAAGCTGGTCAACGTGTAAACTTTACATCAAACCAAATCGGTAAATATAAAGTTGTCGAGCTGACTGGTGGATATGAAAAAACATGGTCTGGAAGAAAAGAATCAATAGCGACAGGAAATATATCTGACAATAAAAATGCTTATGAAATACAAATAAGCGAAAATGACACAAAAACAGCAACTAGATACACTGTAAACTGCATAAACTCTGCAGATGTTACACTAAACGACGACACTATAGTACTAGATTATGGAAAAACAGTTAGACATAATGTTAGAACAAACGACAACACAAGTTCACAAAATGCGAGTGTTTACGGAATAGGTTCTGGAGATTTAGCGAAAAATGTTGAAAGTGCAACTGGATATTCAAAATTAGATACAGATGTCGATTTACACAACGGTAAAATTAAAATAGACGAAGATGGTGTTGTTGAATATACGCCAACAAGATTTATGAACAGCGTTGATAAGGCGAATTATGTTGTTTCTTATCAAGTTGGAAACGGAAATCGACAAGACACTAGATATGCTTATGGTACTGTGAATGTACTTCCTGCGACTTCTGTTTATTATGAAGATGACTTTGGAACTGAGGATAATACTGATTCGACTGTTGGGATAGTTTGGAGCAATGGCTGGGGAACTACTGGCGGAAACAAAGATAATAAAGAACAATCATCTGCAAACAAAAATTATGGTTGGGATGAATTATATAAAAATGATAAAACTTATAGTGATGAAACAGCACACTATTCAGATGTTAAAGGTGCAACTGCAACATTTACATTTAAAGGGACTGCTGTAGATGTATATAGTAGAACAAATGGGGATGTAGGATTAATACGTGCAGTACTTTATAAAGGAACAGAAGTAACTAAATCAGCGTATCAAATGAAATATATCGATAATGTTTCACAATCAGGAGATTATTATCAAATACCAACTTTATCATTTGATGATTTAGAATATGGGACTTATACTGTACAAATAACAGCTGGGGCAAAGGGCCAAGGTACAACAGGAACATACTACTTAGATGGTATTCGTGTATATAATCCATTAGGAAATGTTGATGCAAATTCAGTTGCGGGAAAAGCATATAGTGAAGCAGGTGAATCGAACGCTCAATATATATCAGTTAGAAAAGATTTATTAGACAGCACAAAAGTTAATGATTTAGAAGCAAGCATAAATGGCTCTTTATTTATCGATAAATCAGAAAACAAAGTTGGAGATAAAACAGAGGATATAGGGACATATAAAGATTATGGTCCAAAAAATGAAGTATATGTTAAAGAAAATCAAGGTGTCGCATTCAAAATAAAAGAATACGATTTAGACAACAACAAGGTGTTTATAGGATTAAAATCACCACAAGGAAAAGATGTAAGAGTAAAAGTTACTAGCGGAGAACATATACAATATATAAACTTAAGTTCTGCAGCAGATTTATATTATGAAATTACGCCAAATGAAGATGGAAATGTTGTAATTGAAAATATGACAGATAATTTATTATCTATAACAAAAGTTAGAATAACTTCTAAAAATGCTACGACTATTAAAAATTCATTAATAAGTACGCCAGAATTAATGTCTTATGTTGAAAAATTTGATTCATTATCTGTGAAACAAGACAACAACAAAGATGATAGTCTTGGTAAAGATGATATAGATATTGAAAATCCTGAGGATAAAAATGATGAGGCAGTTAAACCTGTTTCAATTTGGCAAAAAATTATGGAAAGTATTAAAATTTGGTTTGGAAAATAATTAATAGAGGAGACATAATGAAGAAACAATATAGTAAACCGGGAATAATTATTGAAGATTTTAAAATATCACAACATATAGCGAGTTGTGGAGCACCACATGAAAGTCAATGGGGAAGTCCATTATCAGGATCGCCAGCTAGTTGTGCATGGCTAGATCCATTTAATGATAGGATTTTTACAAGTACTAGTATGGGTCTTGGTGGCAATCCATGTTCTGATTTACAATACAAAGAAGAAAACGGAAAATTCGATATATATTGCTATAATAATCCAGAAGGCGGACTTGCTGTTTTCGGATCTTAAAATAAATACTTTTTTAGTATATATGGTCATGCAAAATAGCATGACCATATTGATATATGAGGGGAAAAATGGAGAAAAATAGATATTATGTGAGTATAGCCGATGTATCAATAGGAATAAAGACTGATTTTGATGTTTTAATTGGGCAAGAAGGTGAACAATTTTTTTGTAGAGAAAGTATTCCTACTAATATAAAAAATGATATATCCTTTAATATACAAAAAACAAATAATCCATTAACAATGGGAAAAAAAATATTTGATGAGGATGAATTTTTTATTTATGAAACCGAATTTGGATTTACCCGTCAATTTACTTCGATTATAAGTAAAAAACCTTATGCTTGGCTTACACCATACAATGAATATAATTATAATTTGAGTTATTTGTCAGGAAGAGAAGAAGATTTTAAGTATTCCAAGAATATTTTAGAAGGTATAAATATCGAAAGCATACTAAATAAATTTAATGGATTTATACTCCACAGCTCATTTATAAATTGGCAAAATAACGGAATCCTATTTTCCGCACCATCTGGCACAGGAAAATCGACACAAGCTGATTTATGGAACAAGCATGAAAATGCGGAAATTATAAACGGCGACAGGGCAGGAGTTAGGAATGTCGACGGTGTTTGGAGTGCGTATGGGCTGCCCGTTGCTGGTTCATCGGGTATTTATAAAAACAAAAAAGCACAAATTTCGCATATAATCGTTTTAAGACAAGGCACGGAAAATAAATTAACACGATTATCACCGAGGGATGCATTTATAAAAATTTATAGCGAGACGACGGTCCACACTTGGGATGATGAGTTCCAAAACAACATACTAAATATGATTTCAGATTTGGTACAAAATGTGCCTGTGTATTTATACGAGTGTTTACCAGATGAGAGCGCTGTCGAATTTTTAAAAGAACAGATAATGAAAGATAATAAATTATAAAATTAAAATAGAAAAATTATAAAGAGGTAACAAAATAAGACTAAAAAATACTTATTTATACAATTTACAAAGAGGAAAAAATGAAACAAAGATTGATAGAACCGAGATTGACAGAATTTCTTCACAGAAAGGCATCTATTACAAGCACGCCGATAAGTGGAACATTCGAATTATCGCCATTATGCAACATGGATTGCAAAATGTGTTATATAAAAATGTCGAAAGAAAAACAAGAAAGCATCGCAAGGCTTAGAACAAATGACGAGTGGCTTGGACTTGCTAAAGATACGAAGGATAGGGGAATGTTATTTTTACTTTTGACTGGTGGGGAGCCGTTTTTAGTGAAGGATTTTAAAGAACTTTATATCGAACTACACAAAATGGGATTCTGTTTGTCGATAAATTCGAACGGGACGATGATTAATGAAGATGTGATAAAGTGGCTAAAACATTATCCTCCGACAAGAATCAACATAACGCTTTATGGGGCGAGTGATGAGACTTATGCAAGGCTTTGTGATAATCCAAAGGGGTTCACACAAGTTAAAGCCGCACTTGATTTATTAAAGGAAAATAATATACAAGTTAAGCTAAATTGCAGCGTTACGCCTTATAATAAGGATGATTTGAGAAAAATGATGAAATTTGCACAAGATAACGATCTAGTAATCCAAGCAACTTCATACATGTTCCCACCATTAAGGAAGGATTCGACTCAAATCGGTCAAAATAACAGATTTTCGCCAAATGACGCATCGCTTTACGGAGCATATATAAGTGCATATAGCAACGGATTTGACAACTTTAAAGCATACGTAGAATCTGGCCAAATTGAATTATATGACACAGACGACGACTGCGGTGTTATTGAAGGAGATTCAATGCGTTGTCGCGCAGGGATTACAAGCTTTTGGATGACATGGGAAGGAAAGATGTTGCCTTGTGGAATGATTCCAGATGAGGGAAAAGATCCATGGGAAGTCGGATTTGATTCTGCATGGGAAAATGCGAAAAATATCGTAAAAGATATAAAATTGCCAGTTGAATGTGCAGGCTGTGGCAAAAAAGAAAGATGCAAAGCTTGTGCAGCAATGGTTTATACGGAAACGGGAAGTTATGACAAAGTTCCACAATATAGATGCGAGATGACGAATTTTTATCAAGATGCATGTAAAAAAGTATTGTGTGAATTGGAAAGTTAATATATTTGGGAATGGAAATTTTGAGATTTATATAAATTGGAGTGATTAGAGTGAACAAAAAAAAGAAGATAATAGGAGTTGCGGCGGTGATTGCTGTATGCTTGGCAATAGCAATACCAGTCGGAAGAGGGAAATTTAATTTTGATGATAAGTTTAAAATAGCAGAGAATTTTAAGGCAAATAGTTCAAAAAATGATGCTGAAAACAGCCAATCAGGTGACACTAATAATATAGATGGAAATATAGGTTCAGATTCGAGCAAAGATAGTGTTTCAGATGGAAAGAATCAAGATAGCAATAGCCCAAACGGAAATAATGATTCGGGTTCAAATAGCAAGAATAATGGAACAGATCAAAATAATGTCGGAGGAAATTCTAACAGTGGCAACCAAAATACAGGCGGAGTTTCAGGCGATGGTAGTATAACAGATTTCGACAATACAGGCGAAACTATAAAAGATAATTACGAGGTGAACGATGCAGATATCAAAATCCAACATATCAACTCATATTCGGGGATATTTATCGAGGACGGTTCTGATGTCGAGGTCGACAATGTCGCAGCAATACAAGTAAAAAATACATCAAAGAAGGCGTTGGAATTCGCCCAAATCCAAATTTATAACGGAGACAAAAAGCTCGTGTTTGATGTGTCATCACTTCCTGCGAATTCGTCAGCAATAATAATGGAAAAAAACAAAGCCCCATTAGACAAAAGCAAAAGCATAACTTATGGCGGAACAACAGGAGGCTACACAAATAAATTAGAAAAAGATGCGACAATCAAATACCAAAAAGTCGACAACAACGGCATAAAAGTTACAAATAAATCCAACAAAAATATACCTTGTGTGCGTATTTTCTACAAATATAAATCAAGCGAGGGATACTACATCGGCGGAATAACTTACACTGCCAAAATCAACAACCTAAAAGCTAAAGAAAGTCAAACAATCTATCCATCTCACTTCGACTCAGACGGCGGCGAGATAATGATGATCAAGACTTACACAACATCGCAATAAAGTGCTTTATGGAGGAAATATGGAATTTAAAAAAGAATTTATACTAAGAGAAATCGTTGGAGAGGCGGTCCTTATTCCAACAGGCGCAACAGCAGCACAATTCAACGGGCTGATGTCAGTCAACGAATTGGGCAAATTTATATGGGAAAACTACGAAAAAGCATCAAACGAAGACGAACTGCTAAAATTTGTTTTGGACGAATACGAAGTCGACGAGGACGTTGCCAAAACAGACTTAGACGAGTTTTTGAATGTGCTTAAGGAAAATGAGATTATATAGAAGTAAATTGTTAGAGCTGGACTTTGTTTTGCAGGGTTTGGCTCTTTTTTTGTTGGATTTTTTATATATTAATAGAAGAAAACGATTGTGGGATATAATTGTATATAAAAAATTCATATAAATTAAGTTATAGTATTGAAAAAATTGGAAAGTGAATGTACAATAAATACTATAAAAATCGGCAATAATTGGAAAAATAAGCTTTCTTTAAGAAGATAAAGGAAATTTATTTTTTATGCTAAAATTAATGCTAGATAAATAGAAAAAAGTACCAAAAAGATATATAATCTTAGTGTGAGGTGGTTTTTATGAATAAAAAAGGTTTAATTGTGGGTATATTGGTAGTTTTGGTAGCAGGGGTAGCTATTTGGAAAGTAACATCAAATAATTCATCAAATGATGTTGCAGCCAATGTATCTGAAAAATCTGAAGCTAGTCAGGGAGAAGATTCTAAAAATGGACAAGCTAATAAATCTGATCAAAATGATTCCGACAAAGCTAATCAAGATAAGCAAGATTCAGATAATAGTTCTAATAATTCTAGCAAAAATGACGAAAATAACAGTGGTGGTGACAATTCAGCAATAGTAAGTAATATACCAGGTTTTACTTCTGAAAATGGAGGTAGTTCAAAATCTGGCAAAGACAATTCAAGTTCAAGCAACAATGGCAATTCAAAATCTGATAAAAATAATAATAGTAGCAATAAATCCAACACAATGTCATTACCATATACAATAGCATCAACAGGAATGAAAGTAACAAATATAGGAAAATACTCAGGAAAATTTGTAGAAAACGGAAGCGACAAAAGTGTTAGTAACGTACTTTCAATAGTAGTTACAAATACATCAAACAAAGATTTACAATATGGTGAGATTAAATTAAAAGCAGGTGGAAAAACTGCAACATTCAAGTTGACTAATATACCATCTGGAAAATCAGTTTTAGCACTTGAAGCAAACGGCATGAAATATAGTTCTGGAGCTGGTTATAAATATGCAGACGCAACATATGCGCTAACAAATATGCCAATGAACTCTAACAAAGTTAAAGTCAGCACAAGTGATTCTAAAGTAACAATCAAAAATACATCAGGAAAAGATTTAGGAACAGTTTATGTTTATTACAAAAACTTGGACAAATCAGGTGCTTACTTAGGCGGAATTACATACAGAGTTAAATTTGATAATGTTAAAAAGGGGGGAACATTATCTCAAAATACTAAGCATTTTTCAAAATCTAATAGCAAAATCGTTATGGTAGATACTGAAAAATAGTTTGTTGTCGGTAATAATTTTAAAAATACAGAGGATTTTTAATAAATAATTATTATTTTGGGGCATTTCGAGTGGATAAGTAGATTTATTGGGCGGATTAGTTTTTATTTTGGTTAGATTTTTTTGATAAATAAAAGGAGTTTGTCTAAATTAATCGAATTTAATAGACATAGGGTTATGTATTTTTAGAATTAATTATAAAAATAATTAATAAAGGGGGATTTTAAATGAAAAATCGATTGACAAAATTGTTAACTACTTTTTTGGCAGTAGTATTGTTGGTCGGAATGTCGCCAGCAGCTGCAAGTACAGCATATGCTGCAAGCTGGAATAGTGGGACTGTTGCTAGTTTAAACTTAGGTAATAAGCTTTCTGGATTTTTTGATCGTTTATTTGGTAACTCTAATAAAAATGATAGTAATCAAGGTCAAACTGGTCAGAATGAAGAAAAAGATTCTACTGAACAAGGTGGTAATCAGTTGACAGCTAATGGGGGTACTTCAAATGATACAGTGACAGAAGATGATATTACTTTGACAAAGACTGCAGAAGATAAAGGTAAAGATGCAGAAGGAAATCAATTATTTGATATTAAGTTAGGTGTTCAAGGTAAAGAAAAGATAACAAATAAAAAAATTGATATTGTACTTATTTTGGATGCATCTTCAAGTATGACAGGTAATTTGCCAACAATAACTAAAAATGCAGCAAATGCTTTTGTAGATAAAGTATTCAAAGATGAGGGAGTAGATGCAAGAGTTGCGGTCATATCTTATGGTACAACTGCATGTGCTAGAGATTATAGTGTTCAAAGTAGGAGAGAAGATGATAAGTGGACATTCTATGGAAATAGTATCAGTAATAATAACTATTCAGACAATCAAACATTAATAACAACAGCAATAGATAGTGCTTATAGTGTTAACAATGGAGAATTTAACGGTAGTGCTACAAATACAGAAGGGGCATTCTTAATTGCAAAACAATTAGCATCTATAAAAAGAAACGATGCTGAACATTTGACTGTATTTATGACTGATGGACTTCCTACAAGACACTATGATGATAGTGGCAATATAGCTGGAACAGGAACTTATACATCTAAAGATGATTATAATGACGCTCTAACTGCAGCTATAAGTTTATCAGAAGATAGTAGCATATATAATGTAGCCTTGACTGGTGGAATTAAAGGAAATAACTATCAAACAAAGGACGAAAGTCTTACGATAGCTGAAAAACTTATGGATCAACCACCATATAGTATGATAAGTGATGGAACAAAATGGGAACAAGTTGGAGGAGAGTGGACACATGATGTAACATTCTCACAACAACCTTCACAATCATACGCAAAAGCATATTACAATATAACTTCTACTAATACAGATGCTGCAGGTAGCCAAATGGAAGAAATATATAGAAATATAGCATCACAAGCAATATCATTAGTTAAAAATGGTGTAGTAACAGATATATTACCAGCAGATTTTAAATTAACAGAAGAAGGTAAACAGACATTAAGAGATGCTAATGCTACATTCACAGAAAATACAGATGGGACAACAACTATAACATATACAAATGTTCCAGCAGAAAAAGTGGCTACAAATTTACCAACTATATCTGTAAAATATACAGGTAATGGATATGGAGCAGCTTATACAAATAGTTCTGCAACTTATTCTGGAAAATTATATAATGGTACAGAAAGTGGTAAAGATTTTACAAAAGATTTCCCAAAACCAGTTGCAGGATTACATCCTAAAACAGCAGAAGATACTGATAGTACTTATGTTGGAACAACTAAAAATGTTGATGTTGCAAATAATGATGATTTTACAAAATTAACAGTGCCTGGATACGATGTATCTGAGTATGAAATAGTTTTAACTAATGAAAAAGGTGAAGAAATAGAATATAATGATGATTTTATAGCAACAATGAAAAATAATCAACTTCAATTTACTTCTAAAACAACTGGAACAAAAGTTTTATATTATGTTGTTAAAGCTACTTTAGATCCTAAAAATGATAAAAACTTTGCAAAAAATGGTAAAACAAATTTGGTATCTAAGCCAACTAAAGTTACAATAAATGTTACAGGTCCTGCAAATAAAGCTTTTGTAATCGACTTTGGGAAACCAGTAACATATGAAGCTAGTGATGTATTTGATGACAATGAATTAAAATCAGAAATTAGCTTACCTATAACAAAAGGTTATTATGGTAATTTAACATTAAATAGTGGAAACTCTATAACTTATAAATTAACTAAATTTATGGATAATATAGATGTGTTTACATTTAAGGAAAAATATAATGAAAATGTTACTGTAGATAAAACTGTATCTATGGTACCAGCATCAAGTATTTACTATGAAGATAACTTTGCAGATGAAAGTGGAAATACTTTAATTAATTATGAAAAAGGTTGGAAAGTTGCACCTCTAAAACCAGGTACAGATAAGGTTATAGACGATATAATTTCAGAGGTAGCTGGAAAAGGTAATTTAGGTTATGATCCTAACTATAATACAGGAACTTCAGAATTAGCTTATAGTGCTGGAACTATTCACTATGTACCTAAATCAGATAAAATAACAAAAGCAACATTTACATTTAAAGGACAAGGAATAGATTTATATTCTTATACTAGTGGAGCTACAGGAAGGGTGACAATAAGTATTACTGATATTACTGATGGAAATAACAAAGAAGTATTTTATAAAACTATAAACACTAAATATAATTCAGGAGAAGCTTACCAAGTGCCTGTAGTAACATTTATGGGAGAACAATCAAAAAATTATAGAGTTCAAATTATAGTACCTAAAAATAATGCATTTTATTTAGATGCAGTACGTATATATAACTCAGTTAATGTAAATAAAGAGCAAATAGGCGGAGTAGATGTTGATAACGAATCTTCTGCTAAATTTGTTTCTATAAGAGAACAAAGTTTATTATCTAATAATGCTGATTTATTTAAAGTTGACGGAGATGTATTTATAGATGCATATCTTAAAAAGAATGCTAAAGTAGTTGCTATACCAAAAGAAATGACTGAATATACAACTTATGGTCGTAAAACAGAAGTTGTTGTAGCACCAGGAAGTAGTGTAACTCTTACATTAAAAAATGCTTCAAAATATAGTAAAGTTCAACTTGGCGCAAGAATAGATGCAGCAATACCATCAGTTATAGATGGAGTAGATTTAAGTAAAGTAAATACTAATGGCAAAGTATTAGTAAATAATGAAGAGATAAACATTAAATCATCTACTGATATGTACTATACTGTTAAGATTGTTGATGGAAAATTAGTTATAACTAATAATACAAATAAATTATTAGCTTTAACTAAATTAAAATTAGTAGAAAAAGTAGAAAAATAATTATATCTTATAACAAATAATAATTAATTAGAAAGGGGGAATAGCCTTGAAAAAAGAATATAAGAAACCTCTAATTAATATAGATGATTTTGAAGTGACAGAAAGAATAGCAGGAGCTTGTGCAGAAAAAGGGGCAGAAATTGTAACAAATTTCCATGATCTTATTTGTGCTTGGGGACCAGATGGATATTTTGTAGATACACCAGCTTGTGAAATACGTGTAGGAGATGATGAGTGTCTTGATACCATTGCAGCAACAGAAGCATATTTTTGGTCATAAAATATAAAAATAAATAAAAGGGGAAGTCATGTCATTTGACATGACTTTTTCTCTATATAAAGAGAGGGATCAATGAAAAGGATATATAATATAGCAGATATAAATTTTTGTATAGAAACTCCATTTACATATAAAGAAAATGACTGTTTCGATGGATATAAAGGAAAATTAAATATCATTAAAAATATAAATATTAAACTCTTAAAACAAGATGAACCATATAGATTTAATTATCCAGTTTTATATGATAAAAATTATATAAGAATATACAAAGGGGAAAACGGGTTTATAAGAGAATATACAGGATTATCTAGATATAAATCTCATGGGTGCTTATTTGAATTTAATGATAATGAAAAATATTATGAATATCATTATTACACAAACCCATACGAAACTCTAAAAACAACTTTTGATATATTCGACAAAATAGCATTTGAATATATTTTATATAAAGAAAATACGTTTATATTACATTCTTCATATATAAAATATAAAAATAAAGCAATATTATTTTCAGCTCCATCGGGTACTGGCAAATCTACTCAAGCAGATTTATGGGAGAAATATATGGGAGCAGAAATTATTAATGGAGATAGGGTTGCTATTAATAAAAATAACGGAAAATGGTGTGCGTATGGATTACCATTTGCGGGTTCATCGAGAATATATAAGAATGTAACAACTCCAATTGGTACAATTGTTATATTGAGACAAAGTGATGAAAATTCAATTAAAAAATTAAATAAATTAGAGGCATTTAGGTATATTTATAGTGAAACTACTATTAATAGTTGGCATAAAGGATTTATAAATACTATAATTAACTTAATTCTAGATATGTTGGATAATATTGATGTATATATGTTATCTTGTAGACCAGACGAGGATGCAGTAAATTTATTGAAAAGAGAGATAGAGGGGGAAATAGATGTATAATGAATTAATAAAACCACAATTAACAGAATACTTGTATAGAAAAGCGTATATTTCTAAAACACCATTAAGTGGCGCATTTGAGATATCACCTCTTTGTAATATGGATTGTAAAATGTGTTATGTCAGAATGACAAAACAAGAGATGAATAAGGTTGGAAGACAGAGAACTGTTGATGAGTGGATTGAAATAGCAGAACAGGCAAAAGAAATGGGAACACTTTTTATATTATTAACAGGTGGAGAGCCATTTTTACAGAAAGATTTTAAAGAACTTTATATTAAGCTTTATAATATGGGATTTATTCTATCTATAAATACAAATGCAACATTAATAACTGAAAAAGAGGTTGAGTGGCTTAAAAAACATAAGCCTATGAAGGTTAATGTTACTTTGTATGGTGATTGTAATGAAACGTATGAGCGTTTGTGCAATAATCCAAAGGGATTTGATCAAGCTACGAGAGGAATAAAATTATTACAAGATGCTTCTATAAGGGTAAAGATAAATGCAAGTATGACACCTTTTAATGAGGATGATTTAGAAGGAATTTATAAATTTGGAGAAGAAAATAATTTAGTTGTACAAGCTACTAGTTATATGTATCCTCCAATTAGAAAAGATGAATCATCAGTGGGAGTTAATAATAGATTTACAGCTAAAGAGGCTGCTGATAATTATATTAAAATAAGAAAACTTAGAATGGATGAAAAGAAATTTGATTTATTTATACAAAAGTTAGAAGAGGGAATTAATACAGATGATGAGTTAATTGATGAATGTATGGATATAGAAGATGGCGAGGGTATGAAATGTAGAGCTGGCGCAAGTACTTATTGGATTAGCTGGGATGGAAAAATGATGCCTTGTGGAATGATGACTAAACCATACTATTATCCTTTTGAAATTGGATTTAAAAAGGCATGGGAGAATATCGTT
>JABLTR010044748.1_pt1 | contig 56277 bp, 56 predicted proteins | sample 7160071 | NCBI WGS metagenome assembly JABLTR01 (sample SAMN14651230, study PRJNA627086) | human gut metagenome | isolation source: feces | host: Homo sapiens | reverse complement strand
TAGGGGTTCAAGTCCCCTCGACAGCACCATTTATGCGCGAATGGCTCAGTGGTAGAGCATCGCCTTGCCAAGGCGAGGGCCGCGAGTTCGAATCTCGTTTCGCGCTTTATACCTATCTTTATGATGGGCTGTCGCCAAGCGGTTAAGGCACAGGACTTTGACTCCTGCACTCGGTGGTTCAAATCCACTCAGCCCAGGATTCAAATAAATAAAAAAATCGCAATGATGGGCTGTCGCCAAGTGGTAAGGCAATGGATTCTGACTCCATCATGCGCAGGTTCGAATCCTGCCAGCCTAGTTTAACGCTCGCTTCAATGCGGGGCGAGCGTACTTTTCAAGATTTATGTGGTCTACGCAGTTGTGGCGGAATTGGCATACGCGCTAGACTAAGGATCTAGTCCGGGTAAACTGGGTAGGGGTTCAAGTCCCCTCAACTGCATATAATTTTGTTAAACTTCGGGGTGTAGCGTAGTTTGGTTAGCGCGCCTGGTTAGGGACCAGGAGGTCGCAAGTTCAAGTCTTGTCACCCCGATTTTTTATTGCTGAAAAAGGTATGAAATTAAATTTATACCTTTTTTCTATTTATAGAATTTATAAAAAATAAAAGTACCGGATGACCGGTACTTTATATTTATTCTACTATTGCCTTTAATTCCTTTAATAATGCGGCGTTTTCCCTGGGAGAGAGTATGCAGAACCTTAAATAGCTTTCATCAAGGAAAGTGAATGATGCCGCGTCCCTGATGACCATTTTTTTTCTGACCATATGCTCAAATATTTCACTTGCAGTAATTTTATCCGTAAGGAGCTTTACAAGCATAAAGTTGGAAGCTGATTCATATACCTTTACATTTTTCCAGGACTTAAGTTCATCATAGGCTTTTTTACGTTCAGTGGATATGAGGTTCTTGGTCTCTTCGATGAATTCCTCGTCGTTGAATATAAGCTCACCCGCATAGCTGGCAAGGATATTTACTGACCAGGGGTCCTGATTTTCAGCTAAAAGATTATGGAATTTCTGGCTGGATGTTATGCCGTAGCCAAGTCTGAGGCCGGGTGCGGCAAAAAATTTAGATATTCCCCTTATGACGAAAAGATTGTCATATTTAGCAGCCAGAGGTATGGAACATATCTTGTCAAGGGTGTCGCTGAACTCGATATATGTCTCGTCTACCATAACACTTATACCGTTTTTCTGGCAGTGGATAAGTATTTTTTCCATTTCATCGGTCCTTATGGCTGTTCCCGTGGGATTGTTTGGATTGCAGGCGATGAAAAGTCCAACATCTTCATTGAGTACCTTTAAAAGCCTGTCAATGTTGAGTTTGAAATCCTCATCTTCACGAAGTTCAAAGTATTCATAATCACGGCCTGTAAGTTTTACGGCGTTTTCGTATTCTGAATAGGCGGGTCCCATTATGACTGCCTTTTTTGCGTTGACAGATTTGATAAATGTTGATATAAGTTCAGTTGAGCCGTTTCCTACTACTATATGTTTAGGATCAGCGCCTGTGTACTTACCTATGCTGTTTCTTAAGGCCTGATAGTTTTTATCGGGGTATTTGCATACGATGGATATGTTTTCAGCCAGTTTTTTAGCCGCCTTGGGAGGAAAGCCCAGGGGATTGATGTTTCCGCTGAAATCTGATATTTCTTCCTTTGGTATTCCGTATATTCTTTCGATGGCGTCAAGGTCGCCGCCATGCATATGTACAACTGCTTCCATATTTATGCCTCTTTTCGTATGTTAATCATAAAGATATAATTCATGTTCTTTTTCTGTTATTTCTCTGCTCTGTTCAAGTATTCTGGGATAGAGTATCTCACAGCAGCCATTATGCATATCCATAAGACTGAACTCTATGTTTTCTTCCTCCGGGATATCCAGAACAAGGGTAGTTTTGCTGTCGCGCAGTATATCTGCCAGTGAAGTATCAGGATCAGAGAGCAGCTCAATATTTTTAAAATCTATATAGCTGCTGTCAGTTCTTTTTATTTTAAAGCTGTAGTCATGGTCGGAAGACATCATAAAAAGCATCATCATATGCCTTGCGGCTGTGGTGAGCAGGGTCGAACTGTCCATTTCGATAGTTTTCCACAATGCTCTGTTTCCGTTGAGACAGGCTTTTAATTTGTATATGATATCGTATTCAGCGCTTATTGACTCCTCGGCTGACTTATAAAGGGCGATTTCCCTGTCTTTATTAAGGGAAAGCAGGATCTTATCTATGGGTATCGGAGGATATCCTGATGTATCCTTCATCTCTTTATTAAAGAATATTTTTCCGAGGGGCGTATGTATATATGCCGTGCAGGGCTGGAAAAGTTCCGGCTCCCGCTCGCCGTCGATGGCAATTGAATTAAACAGTCCGTTTATGGTCTCCCTAAATTTAAGCGGATATGAGTACAAAGGCCTAATGAGCCTTAGGTAATGGCCAAATACATATATAAAATTTCTGTCCAGAAGTACGCCCATATAAAACACAGACGATAAAACAGATGTCTCAGAATCACTTAGTGAAGGATATTCCGACTTTTCCAGAAGGGAACGGATATCAAAATCTGAGGCGTCATAAAGACCTATGAGCATATCATCTATGGATATAGGATTTCTTATGAACTCCTTTATTTTTTCGGTATCGGTCTTAAAGATCTCATAGGGAAATTCAGAATTTAGTACAGATGAACATATATCGCAGGATATATCCACTATTCTGCTGAACTTTTCCAGTGGAGACATATCATAAAAGACTGCGTTTTCATCAGGCTGGATACATTTATCAAATAATGATGGCATCTGTCTGAATAAACCAAGCCGCCTGGCAAGGCTGAACAGATAGAGCACATAATACCTGTCGGATATGGATAATCTTCGCTGAAGAGCCCTGATATCGGCCTCCTTGAGGGTGCAGTCATCGTTTATGTGCAGTACAGGGGACATATATCTAATGAAAATATTCAGGTCATTGTATATGGGATGACTTTCGATGGAATAAAAATTTCTTTTGTAGTTAAACTCCAGATGGTTTCCCCTGACATTTTTAAGCCGCATGCATACACTGTAAAAGCCCTTATCCTTGACCACGCTGTCATTCTGGTTTTCAGCAATGGTAGAAGGGGAAAGGACAGTTTCCGAAAAAAGTGCGCTGTAGTACCACCGTATAAACAGGGTGGGAGCCAGGAAGGCTATTTCCCTCTGCTGCCTGCCGGTCATATACATAAATGTGGTATTAAAATCCTCTGAAAAATTATCAAATATTTTCTGAATTTCAGGATTCATAATGACCTCCAAAAAATTATTACGTATTATTATAGCAGATTTTGATGATATTTAAAATATCAATTGATGTTTAATTTATGGGTACAGTTTGTATATAGAAGCACAAATCATAAAAAATATCCGCCATACAGAGACTTTTTATAGTTTTTGATTGCCTGTGAGATAAAAACCATGTATAATTTAATGAACGACTGGATCATATCGAATGAAAGGAAAATAAAATATGAAAAAAGGTGTTATATTCGATCTGGACGGTACACTGGTAAACTCCATGAGGGTATGGGAAAACGCTGACTATGTCCTTGCAGAAAGGTACGGCTTTGTGCCCGATGAGGAATACTGGAGCAAAGTTACTTCCCTTTCTTTCCTTGAGGGAGCGGCATACATAACCGACAGATTCAATCTCAATAAAACAGCCGCTGAAATAGCCGGCGAGCTTTATGATGTGGCACTTAATGACTATAAATATAATATAGAACTCAAACCCGGGGCAGCAAAACTCCTTAAGATGCTGAACACTGACGGGCTCAAGGTGGCCATAGCCACATCCAACGTAGAGGAAATGACCCATGCAGTACTTAAGAGAAATGGAGTGTTTGACTACATAAATGCCTTTGTATACTGTGACCAGGTGGGAAAAAACAAGGCATTCCCCGATGTATATGAGGCTGCGGCAGAAGCCCTTGGTCTTAAGGCATCGGAATGTTATGTATTTGAGGATGTGCCCTATGCCCTTGAGGGCGCGAAAAAGGCCGGAGCCGAGGTCATAGGAGTGTTTGACGAATACTCAGCAGCCAAGGAAGAAGAAATGAGGAGCAAAGCCGACAGATACATAATGTCTTTGGATGAGTTCAGATACTGAGTATTGCAAAACTGTTTTGAATGTGATATATTCCTTGTGTTAGGTACAAATGTTTATATTGTGTGAACAGGAGGATACACATGAAAGATGACAGAAAATTTTACATCATTGATAAAAGCGTGCTTCCGGAAGTTTTTATAAAAGTAATGGAAGTCAAGAAACTTCTTGAGAGTAAGAGAGAAAAAACGGTTCAGGACGCAGTAAATAAAGTTGGTATAAGCAGAAGTGCTTTTTATAAATACAGAGACGCTATTTTCCCTCTTTATGAACATTCCAGGGGAAAAAACGTAACTTTTTCCGTTAATATGGACAATAAGGCTGGTCTGCTTTCACTGGTATTGAATGCCATTGCCCAGGCTGGCGCCAATATACTTACGATCAATCAGACGATCCCCATAAACGGCATCGCCAATGTGACCATAACCATCGAGACCCAGGAACTTACATCTGAAATGGGTGAGTTTATAGAAAAGATAAGCGATATTGAGGGAGTAAGGTCACTTAATATAATCGCTCGTGAATAATATATAGGGGGGATTCAGAATGATTCATATAAAGGTGCCTGCGACATCGGCAAATATGGGACCGGGCTTTGACTGTGCTGGAATAGCTCTTCAGCTTTATAATGAGATATGGGCTGAAGAAACTGAGGGTGGAGTGGATATTTCATCCGCTGACGGAAAAGACATACCTAAGAATGATAAAAATCTTATATATACTACGATCAAAGGCTTTTATGAAAGGGAGGGGCTCAAACTTCCCGGCATAAAGCTCATTCAGAAGGACTGCATACCCATGACAAGGGGACTGGGAAGTTCAGCTGCCTGCATAGTTGGAGGACTGCTTGCGGCCAACGCCATGAGCGGTAAAAATTACCCTCTGGATGAGATTGCACAGAGAGCGGCAGCCCTTGAAGGACATCCTGATAATTCAAATCCTGCCATATATGGCTCCATGGTCATAAGCGCCATGTATGAGGGCGGCATGAAATGCGTAAAGATAGAAGTTCCTAAAGAGCTGGTATTTGCTGTTATAATACCTGACTTTGCGCTTTCGACTGCTGAATCCAGGGCAGTCCTTCCCAAGGAATACACAAGGAGCCAGGCTGTATTCAATTCATCCAGGACAGGACTTCTTGTGGCGTCTATGATGACTGGAAACATTGATAATCTGCGTATAGCTGTAGATGATGAGATACACCAGCCCTACAGAAAAAAACTTATAAGAAACTATGATGATATATTTGCTAAGGCCAGACTCTGCGGCTCAAAGGCTGAGTATTTGAGCGGAGCGGGCCCTACGCTTATGACTTTGATTACGGATGATACAGCGGAGAGCTATGAAAAGGAAATGAAAGAATTTCTGAAAACTCTCCCTGATAAATGGGAGCTCAAGCTGCTCAAGCCTGACACAAAGGGAGCGGTAGTTGAGAGAGAATAATCCTGCTTGGAGGGAATTTTTTGCTTATAGTACAGAAATATGGCGGTTCTTCCGTCGCTGACAGAAGTCGAATGATGAATGCCGCTTCGCGCGTAGCTGAAGCATACAGAGAAGGGAATGAGATGGTCGTGGTGGTCTCAGCCCAGGGAGATACCACTGACGAGCTTTTAAAGGCCGCAGCTGAGATAAATCCCGACGCCTCAGAAAGAGAACTTGATATGATACTTTCTACGGGAGAACAGCAGTCAGCGGCCCTTATGGCCATGGCATTGAACGGAATGGGACTTCCGGCCGTGAGCCTTAACGGATGGCAGATGGGCATAGTTACAACTGAGACCTATGGAAACGCCAAGATAGAATCCATTTCCACGGACAGGATAATGGAAGAGATAGCAAAGGGAAATATAGTTATAGCTGCCGGGTTCCAGGGAATAAACAGGTTTGGTGATATAACTACCCTTGGAAGAGGCGGCTCTGATACTACGGCAGTGGCCCTTGCCGCAGCGCTTAATGCCGATAAATGCGAGATATTCACCGATGTTGAGGGAGTATATACCGCCGACCCCAGAGTCGTTAAAACGGCCAAAAAGCTGGATAAAATAAGCTATGACGAGATGCTGGATTTCACCACAATGGGAGCCAAGGTGCTGCATAACCGTTCTGTGGAGCTGGCAAAAAGGTATGATGTTCCACTTAGCGTCAGGTCCAGCTTTGTAAGGAGCGAGGGCACGGAGGTATGTGCTGAAAAGGGAAAACGTATCGTAAGCGGCATAGCTTCTGACAAAAATACAGCTCTTATCACAATTACGGGAATAGAGAATAGTCCTGGTGCTGCCTATGGAGTTTTCAGCCTTATGGCGGAAAGGGGCATAAGCGTTGATATAATACTTGGTTCAGGTGAAAACGGAGGAGAGCTGGCCTTTACCGTTGAGAAAAAGAATCTTAAGGCAGTTACAACAGCTCTTAAGGCAAAACTCAGGTCAGGTACGATTAAATGGGACGAGGGATTTTCCAAAATATCCATTATAGGAGCCGGACTTGAGACAAATCCAGGAGTTGCTTCTGAACTTTTTGGAGCTTTGGCTGAGGAAAATATAAATATCGAAATGATAACTACATCTGAGATAAAAATAAGCCTGCTCATAGATAAAAACGATGAAGAAAGGGCAGTAAGAGCCCTTCACAAAAAATTTATGGAAAAGAATGAATAATAAAAACAGGAAAACCATATGGTTTTCCTGTTTTTTGTTTATTGTTTATAATCCCTGAGCATACTGCTTAGTTTTTCAAAATTATCTTCTGAATGGGTAAGGGGACATCCGCCCGAACACTCGATGAGGCATAATACTCTGGCTGTGGTCTCCAGTACCTCTGAAACCGTGAGGGCATCGTCCATATCCTCGCCTATGCATACCGCGCCATGGCATTTCAAAAGACAGGCTTTTGCCTTTGAGCCAAGGGCCTCTATGCAGTTTTTAGCTAGGGCAGGACTGCCTGGAAGGGCATATTCCGCACATTTTACACGTTCCCCAAGGGTCTGGGCAGCCTCGTCAAGAATAAGGGGGATATCCCTGCCCTGGGCCGCATAAACAAGGGAATATACCGGATGGGTATGTATTACCGCGTTTATTTCGGGACGGTTCTGGTATATGGTTATGTGCATGAGCATTTCAACCGTAGGTTTTCTTTTTCCTTCTATTATACGTCCGAAGGCGTCGCATACGACTATGTCATCTTCCATTATATCTCCGTATTTGATGCCTCCAGGGGTCAGAAAGATGTATCCGCTTTTGGGATCTCTTATGCTGAGGTTCCCCCAGGTCTCAGCAGCAAGTTTTGAATTTTCGATTTTCTTAGCGCTTTCGACCAAAAGTTTTTTGAAAAATTTCATGATCATCCCTTCTTTTTTGAAGCCTCTTTTTTCGCAAATATCTCTTTAAAAGATTCACTGTAGGGTGGTCTTGCTATGCCGTATTCAGTTATTATTGCCGTTATAAGATCATTGTCTGTCACATCAAAGGCAGGATTGAATACCTTTATGCCTTCGGGAGCCATCCTCCTGGAATACCACATCTCCGTTACTTCGTGCTCAGGACGAAGCTCGATATTTATATCAGCTCCAGTCTTTGTGTTCATATCTATTGTAGATGTGGGGGCGCATATATAAAATGGAACATTATATCTTTTTGCTGCCAGGGCTACCATTGATGTGCCTATTTTGTTTGCGGTGTCTCCGTTTGCTGCTACTCTGTCGCATCCTACAAATACCGCGTTCACCAGTCCTTTTCTCATTACAGAGGCGGACATGTTGTCACAAATAAGGGTGACATCAAGGCCTGACTGGCTGAGCTCAAAACTCGTGAGCCTTGCTCCCTGAAGCAGGGGACGGGTCTCGTCTGAAAATACCTTGAAATTATAGCCCCTTTCCTGGCCAAGATACATGGGAGCTGTCGCGGTTCCGTATTTAACAGTTGCCAGCTTTCCGGCGTTGCAGTGGGTAAGAAGCCCGTCTCCGGGTTTCACAAGGCTGAGGCCGTATTCACCTATGGCTTTGCATACCCTTATGTCCTCGTCTCTTATTTCGATGGCCTCTTTTCTGAGAGCTTCCACGATCTCGGGGATGGTTTTATCCTTGTTGTCTTCCACGATATGTCCCATTCGTCTGAGAGCCCATGAAAGATTGACAGCGGTGGGACGTGCTGAATCAAGATAGTCAGACGCCTCTTTGAACTGCCTGTAAAAATCATCATAGCTGTCAGCCTTTATCTCCCTTGCGGCAAGATAAATACCCATGGCTGCGGTGACACCTATGGCCGGAGCCCCTCTTACCTGCAGCAGGTATATGGCGTTCCAGATCTCCTTTTGAGTTTTAAGGCTTAAAATTTCAGTACTGTAGGGTAATTTTGTCTGATCGATTATAACTATGGCGTTATTTTGTTCATCAAGGGCCACAGTATCATAATCCATTATGCTTTTCACTGCCATTCCTCCTTTAGGCAGACTGAGAACGGAAAACGCACGGATATAAAACCGGTATTTCTGATCACAGACAATGCCATTTATTATAATTAAATAATAGCATTTTACAAAGGATTTTACAACAGATTGCTTTTGCGCCAGCAATAAAAAAACCGCCTGAAACAGGCGGCATGATTCAAATATCCTGTGATGAGAAACCTCTGTACTGCAGAGCCTCTGCCAGATGGTCAAGGGTTATTTTTTCACTTCCGGCAAGGTCGGCTATGGTCCTTGATACCTTCAGTATTTTATGGTATGACCTGGCGCTTAGCCCAAGGGAGTCAAAGGCGTCCCTTAGAAGACTTTCAGCGTCCTTTTCGAGGACACAGTATTTTTCCATCAATGGAGCAGTAAGGCGGGAATTAAAAAATATTCCTGAATCTTTATATCTTTCAAGCTGGATATTCCTTGCAGCTGTGACACGCTTTTTAATATCGGCGGAGCTTTCGGCCTTTTCCGAACTGCTGAGATCACTGTATGAAACATCAGGTGTATCTGCGTATATATCTATCCTGTCCAGCAGAGGACCGGATATTTTTTTGCGGTATTTTGCTATCTCGCTGGTGGTGCAGTGGCATTTTTTATCTCCAAGATATCCGCAGGGACAGGGATTCATTGCCGCCGCCAGCATAAAATCCGAAGGGTATGTGGCCGTGGAATTTACCCTGGATATGGTTACGAAACCATCCTCCATTGGCTGTCTTAGAACTTCCAGTACATCCCTTTTGAATTCGGGCAGCTCATCAAGAAAGAGTACTCCAAAATGCGCCAGACTGACTTCTCCGGGTCTTGGAACGCTTCCGCCGCCGGTCAGAGCGGCCGCTGAGACCGTATGGTGGGGAGAACGGAATGGACGTTTTGTTATAAGTGCCTTTCCATTCTGCAACAGTCCTGAAACACTGTATATTTTGGTTATTTCTATGCTTTCCTCAAAGGTCAGGTCAGGAAGGATAGACGGCAGGCGCCTTGCAAGCATGGTTTTGCCGCTTCCAGGGTGTCCGCTCAAAAGTATGTTGTGGTAGCCGGCCGCGGCTATCTCCATGGCCCTTTTTACAAATTCCTGCCCGCGCACATCGGAAAAATCATAGGAAGGCAGGGCATTTTCATCGGAAAATGTGCCGTTTATGTCCACATGGTGTTCTTCAGGTTTTATTCCTTTTATTATATCTGTGATATTATCATACGAATATACGCTCATCCCTTCCACAAGGGAGGCTTCATCGGCATTTTCAGGGGGTACGATACATTTTCTTATGCCGTTTTTAAAAGCTCCGTATACTATTGGGAGGACCCCTCTAACTGGCTTTATGCCTCCGTCAAGGGACAGCTCGCCTATGACAAGACAGTTATCCGTGATGCTTTTTTCTATTTTCCCAAGGCAGGAAAGAACGCCAAGGGCTATGGGCAGGTCAAAGGCTGGGCCTTCCTTTTTGGTGTCAGCCGGAGCGAGATTTACAGTGAATCTTTTTGGAGGAAGTTCAAGGCCGGCATTTTTTATGGCAGTCCTCACCCTTTCCTTGGACTCCTTTACGGCCGAACCGGGAAGCCCTACTATTTCAAAACAGGGGAACCCGTTAGATATATCAACTTCCACATTTACAGCATATCCGTTTATGCCCATTACAGCTCCGCTTAAAATTTTAGACAGCATATTCATACCTCCCCGCCGCTTTATAAATATATGATAACAACCGTCAGATTTTTTAGCAATATATATGAAAGTTTTCAACTAAAAAAATATTAGTATTGAATTTACTTAAAAAACAATATATTATAAAGGTCGTGTTAAACTTTTAAAAATACCAACAGGTGAATTTTTATGAAAGATGATTATTATGTTATGTGGCTCAGCCGCATCGAAGGCATGAACCTGGCAAAAATAAAGAGGCTGACTGCATATTTTGGCAGTGCTGAGGAAATATATAAAGCCGGAAGGAAGGGCCTCGAGGAGGTTATCGATAAGGAAGAGGCAGTAAAAATATCTGACTCTGCAAACAGCGGCTGCCTGGAAAAATACATGAATGACCTTGAAAAATCAGGCTCTGATTATATATCATTTTTCAATGAAAATTTCCCCGATGGATTAAAAAATATTGACGATTCGCCATCTGGACTTTATTATAAAGGCAGTTTACCATTAAAAGATGCAAGGCTCGTTTCCATGGTGGGCTCAAGAAGATGCACCCAGTATGGCAGGGACGCTGCCCTTAAATTATCCGGTGACCTGGCTAAAAGAGGTATAACCATAGTCAGCGGCCTGGCAGCTGGTGTGGATTCATATTCAGCAATTGGCGTGCTAAAGAATAAGGGCAGAACCGTTGCTGTTTTAGGCACTGCCATTGACAGATGCTATCCCGTGGAAAACAGGGGCCTGATGGACAGGATAATAAACGAAAAGGGCTGTATACTTTCTGAATATGCACCTGGCATGAGGACCTTTGGTTCAGATTTCGTCAGAAGAAACAGGATAATAGCCGGATTGTCCGAGGTGCTGATAATAGTTGAAGCCGAAATAAAAAGCGGCACATCTTCCACCGTTGAGGATGCTCTTAAATACGGCAGGAGCGTATTTGCAGTGCCAGGCAGTATTTTCAGCAAATACAGTGAAGGCACCAACAGGCTCATAAGGGAAGGCTGTCCTCCGGTATTGTCCTATGAAGACATACTCCTTGAAATGGGGATAGACGAAAGATATATTAAAAGGTATAACAGTAAGAGTAAGAAGGAAGGCCCGGATCTCAGCGGAGTTGGAGATACGGGAAGAATTATTATAAATATGCTGAAGGATGAGCCCTTAAGCTTTGAGGAGCTTGCATCAAGAACAGGAATAAATGAAACAAGACTCAGGTCCGAACTTACAGTTCTAGAAATAAGGAAACTTATATCCAAACTTCCGGGCCAGAGATATATGATAGTGTATTAGCATCGATAATTAGTATTGATTTGTAATATTGTAGGAGGTACACAAGTGGCTGAAACTGTGACAGAAACTACAGCGGTCAAAAAGACCGCAGCAAAAAGTAAAACAGGAAGAAAGACCGCTTCTGCGGCTAAAAAAACGACTAAAACTACTAAGAAAACAAAAAAGACTAAAAAGAACCTTGTCATTGTGGAGTCTCCCGCAAAGGCAAGCACCATAACCAAATTTTTAGGAAAGAACTATACAGTTATGGCATCCATGGGACATGTCAGAGACCTGCCCAAAAGCCAGCTTGGTGTGGATATAGAACATGACTATGAGCCTAAGTACATCACCATAAGGGGAAAGGGCGAACTTCTCAGCGCATTGAGAAAGGAAGCCAAAAACGCTGACAAAATATATCTGGCAACTGACCCTGACCGTGAGGGAGAGGCCATAAGCTGGCATCTTATAACGGCCCTTAATCTGGATGGGGATAAGACCGAAAGGATAACATTCAATGAGATAACAAAGGACGCGGTTGAAAGATCCATCAAAAACGCCAGGGGCATAGATATGAACCTGGTCAATGCCCAGCAGGCAAGACGTGTACTGGACAGGATAGTGGGCTATCCCGTGAGCAATCTTCTCTGGCATAAGGTAAAGGGAAGGCTCAGCGGAGGAAGGGTACAGTCTGCGGCTTTGAAGATGATTTGTGACCGTGAAGATGAGATAAGAAGCTTCATACCGGAGGAGTACTGGACCATAAGCGCCATGGTAAATGACGGGGCCGGAAACACATTTGAGGCTAAATATTACGGTACAGCCGATGGAAAGGCTGAACTCAAGAACAGGGAAGATACAGACAAGGTGCTTGATGCATTAAGCGGAAAGGACTTTGTAGTTAAAGAGATAAAGAGAAGCGAGAAGATAAGAAGGCCTTATCCTCCTTTCACCACCAGCACCCTTCAGCAGGAAGCCAGCAAATATCTTAACTTCACTGCCCAGAAGACCATGATGCTTGCCCAGCAGCTTTATGAAGGTGTTGAGATAAAGGGAGAGGGAACTATCGGTCTTGTATCATATATCAGGACTGACTCAGTACGAGTTTCCGATGAAGCCTATGAACAGGTAACCGAATATATCAAAAACAATATCGGTGAGAAATTCCTTCCCGCTGAAAGAAATATATACAAGACAAAGAAAACGGCTCAGGACGCCCACGAGGCCATAAGACCCACATACTCATCAAGGACTCCTGAGAGCCTTAAGGCATCTTTGTCCAACGACCAGTTCAAGCTTTATAAACTTATATGGGAAAGATTCGTTTCCAGCCAGATGGCTCCTGCGGTTTATGAGACCATGGGAGTAGCCATCGGGGCTGATGAATATATTTTCAGACTCAATACTTCAGCCATCAAGTTCAAAGGATTCCTGGAAGTATATAACCGTGTGGAAGAAACAGAAAATATAAGCAGGTTCCCTAAGATAGAGGAAAAATGTGTGCTCAAGGTCAAAGAGATACTTTCAGAGCAGCACTTTTCACAGCCGCCTGCAAGATATACTGATGCGTCACTCATAAAGACCATGGAGGAACTGGGAATAGGACGTCCCAGTACCTATGCTCCCATACTTGCCACCATTCAGGCCAGGAATTATGTATCCAAGGAGAAAAAGGCCATATTCCCTACGGAGCTTGGAGAGATAGTAAACGATATAATGAAGGAATATTTCCCTGAGATAGTTAACATCGGTTTCACGGCTGAGATGGAAAATGAGCTGGACAGGGTGGAGGAAGGCCTTGACGAATGGAAAAAGGTAATAAGGGACTTTTACCCCACATTCAGCAAACAGCTGGATACAGCCATGGAAAAGCTGGAAAAGGTAGAAATAAAGGATGAGGAAACGGATATCGTATGTGAGAAATGCGGCAGGAAGATGGTTATCAAAATAGGAAGATACGGAAAATTCCTTGCATGTCCCGGATATCCTGAATGTAATAACGCAAAACCCTATTTTGAGCCAGCCGATGTGGAATGTCCAAAATGCGGCGGTATGGTGATGAAGAAAAAATCCAAAAAGGGAAGGACATATTATGGCTGTGAGCATAATCCCGAATGTGATTTTGTGTCATGGGATAAGCCGGCCAAGGAAAAATGTCCAAAATGCGGCTCATACATGCTTGAGAAGGGCAAGGACCCCGTAAAGCTGGTATGTTCCAATGAAAAATGCGGTTTTGTGACGGAAAAGAAAGAAGAAGCCGAAGATTGATGAAAGACGCGGAGCATTCCGCGTCTTTTTTGAGCAAAAAATAAAAAATGTATTGTATTTTAGCGGCTTTGGTGATATAATATCTGCCGTAACTGATTAAAACACACGCATTTGAATCGGACACAGGGTGCTCCTGCTCGGAGTTTTGGTGTCTTGGATAATGCGGAGGTAAAAACCTAGGAGGTAAATTATGAGCGTAATTTCTATGAAACAGTTGTTAGAAGCAGGTGTTCATTTCGGACACCAGACAAGAAGATGGAACCCTAAAATGGCTCCTTATATCTTCGCTGAAAGAAACGGTATTTATATTATCGATCTTCAGAAGACAGTTAAAAAAGTTGATGAAGCTTATGAAGCCGTATCTGATTTCATCAGCGATGGAGGAGAGATCCTTTTCGTTGGTACTAAAAAACAGGCTCAGGAATCTATCAAAGAAGAAGCTGAAAGATGCGGTATGTACTATGTAAATGAAAGATGGCTTGGCGGTATGCTTACAAACTTCAAGACAATCCGCACAAGAATCGCAAGACTTAAAGAGCTTGAAAAGATGCAGGAAGATGGAACATTTGAAGTACTCCCCAAGAAGGAAGTTGCAGTTCTTCTTCATGAGAAAGAGAAACTTGACAAGAACCTTGGCGGTATCAAGGAAATGACAAGAATCCCCGATGTAATGTTCGTTGTTGACCCTAGAAAAGAAAAGATCGCTATTCAGGAAGCACACATTCTCGGAATTCCCGTTGTTGCCATCGTTGATACAAACTGTGATCCCGAAGAAGTAGATTACGTAATCCCCGGAAATGATGATGCTATTCGTGCCGTAAAACTTATCGCTTCAAAGATCGCTGACGCAGTTATCGAAGCAAAACAGGGCGAACAGCAGGCAGCAGCTGAGGAAAACGCTGAGGTTTCCGAAGACGCTGAATAATCTAGTATACGGAGGTATTTGAAAATGGCAATCACAGCTAGCATGGTTAAAGAACTTAGAGAAATGACAGGCGTTGGTATGCTTGACTGCAAAAAAGCACTTGCAGAAACTGACGGCGATATGGAAAAAGCAGTTGAATATTTAAGAGAAAAAGGTCTTGCCGCTTCAGAGAAGAAGGCTGGACGTATTGCTTCAGAGGGTGTATGCCTTTCATATCTTGCAGAAGATAAGAGCGTAGGAGTTATTGTTGAGGTTAACTCAGAGACAGACTTCGTTGCAAAGAACCCCGTATTCAGAGAATATGTTCTTCAGGTTGCAGAGCATATTGCATACTCACAGGCTAAGGATGTTGAGGAACTCCTTAAGGAAGCTTGGAAGTTTGACACAAGCATGACAGTTGCTGAAGCACTCAGCAGCAAGGTTGCAGTTATCGGCGAAAACCTTAAGATTAGAAGATTTGCTAAATATACAAAAGAAGGCGCAGGAACAATCGTATCTTATATCCATGGCGGTGGAAGAATCGGCGTTATGATCGAGATCGGATGCGACAACGCTACAGATGCTGTTGAAGAAATGGGCAAGAACATTGCTATGCAGATAGCTGCTCTTAATCCCCAGTTCATCTCAGTTGATGACGTTCCCGCTGAGTTCCTTGCAAAAGAGAGAGAGATCCTTACACAGCAGGCTATGAACGACGAAAAGAACGCTAAGAAACCTGCTAACATCATCGAAAAGATGATCGAGGGAAGACTTAATAAGGAAATGAAAGAGATCTGCCTTATCGAGCAGCCCTATGTAAAAGATGGAGATCTTACTGTTAAGAAATATATCGAAACAGTTGCAAAAGAAGTTGGAGCACCTATCACAATCAAGAGAATGGTACGTTTCGAGACTGGCGAAGGTCTTGAGAAGAAAGAAGAAAACTTCGCTGAAGAAGTTGCAAAAGCTGCAAGATAATTTCTATTCAATATGAATTTGTGGCACATTATCATATGATAGTGTGCCATTTTGTTTTTGATGTATATTGTTGAATTTGATACATGGCGGCATGTGGCCAAGCAGGCTTTATTCGCTTAGTAACTAACAAAAAACTTAAAATTTGATTAATTATTGGCAATAAATTCACGAAGTTTGGATATTTGGTTGTTTTTTTATTACAAATGTATTAAAATATAAACAGTATAATCGGTGAAGGTGATAGAGATGAAAAACAGAACTCAATTAGAAGTCAGCGCTGCTGATGCAGCTGAAACAGCTGATGTGTCCGCGCCTGAACAAAGCAAAGATAAAGCTTACGAAAAAGTTGTACTGTATGTCAAGGAAAAGATAAGAAACGGAGAGATCAAGGTGGGGGACAAGCTCCCCACGGAAAGAGAACTGTCTGAAAAGCTGGAGCTCAGCAGAAATTCAGTCAGAGAGGCCTTAAGGACCATGGATAATATGGGACTTATATCCTGCAGACAGGGATCAGGAAATTATCTTACGGGAGACCTTCAGAGAATAATTGAAGAATCCATGTGCTTGATGTTTATGCTCAAGCAGATCGATGACCTGGCAGTGAGCCAGCTGAGGAGGGCTTTGGATAAGCAGGCCATTGTTCTGGCAATAAGTAATTTTACTAAGGATAACATGGAAGAAATTGAGGAAATGATCGAGCGCCTCAAGGAATGTGAAGCTAATAGAGCTGTATTTCTCGATAAGGAGATACATATGCTCATATCCAAATATGCCGATAATAAACTTATGGAAATAATAAATGACTCCCTTTCAAGAACAATGGAGAAATTTATTTCAATGGCCAGGGAATGTGTCATTGCCAATGAGGGCGACGTCCTTTCGGAGCTCCATAAGGATATGCTTATGAGCATCGTTGAGGGAAACGTCGAGAGAGGCGTATTTGCCGTAAACAGACATTATGATGTAATAGACAAATATATATCTAAAAAATAAAGCCGGTTGTGCCGGCTTTTTATTTTTTCCATTTCTTAATTATTATGTAATAATTTTTTATTAATTTATAATTGACAAATGATACTTTTGAAACTATTATATTGATAAATGGTACTACCATATTAGATGTTTTATGTTTCCCCATTTTGCATATAACATTTATGAGTAATTCCTTCTGCCGCCGCATTTAAATGCGGCGGTTTTTGTATATGTTGATTTAAGATTGTATTGACAAAAAAACAATCGTGCATTATAATAAATACATAGCTAGCAGACGCAAGATCAACTGTCATAGTAAATTTTCTGATGATTAGTTCTCCCAGACAGAAATAATTTGACAGAAAACAGAATCCCCTCTTATTAAGGAACTCGATTTGAGTTCCTTATTTTATTGTTTGCAGCCTGACCAGTGAAAGCAGGGGAACAAAAAAATAAAACCCGTTTGAACGGGTTTTATTTTTGATCTGTAAGTATTTGAATAATTTAGTAAGGGAAATAAAAATTATTTTTCTAAAAGATTTTCAACATCGAACATTGCTTCGTTGTTGAATCCTCTTTTGTGGTTGTTTTTGTGTGCTTTTTCTTCTTTTCCATTTAATAAGTAGTTAACGTCGAATGTTGTTGATTTTGTAAAATGTCTCATAGTAATTTCCACCTTTCAGTTACTTGATATATAAATTTTTATAATTAACTAATTAAAATCTATCTGAACGTCTTTCCTTAGGCTGTTCTGTGAAGTCTGTGGAACGGCGGATCATATTTAAAACCATGGGGTTTAAAGAAATATTAGCTTTGTTTAGATTTCCTAGTGCTATGTCCATTTTTAATACCTCTTATTATCTGATTGGTTGTACCAATCTCTTTTCTTGATGATATGGTACTACCAATAAAAGAAAATGTCAATAGTTTTTGCTAAAAAAATTAAAAAAACACCTTAAAAAACATAAGTCTTTGAGACATATAGAACAAAGGCTGTTTTTGTGCATAATGTCATAATACAACTTAAGTTTGGTAATATGTATTGTATTTATTTTAATGTAATTATGTAATAATAGGACATTAAGATAAAAAAAGCAGGATAACTAAGTATCCTGCTTTAAGATTTTTATTCTAATTTACTGTTATTCGCTGTAGAGTTCCTTTTCAATGTCTTCGCGTTTGATGCCTTTGGAACGGCTGCTGTGTCTTCTGTCATCGGGTGAATTGTCCAGTAAATAAGCTACATCAAATGTTGTTGAGTCCGTAAAAAACCTTCTTCTTTTTTTCATAGCGAATCCTCCTCACAAATCAATTTTAATTATATTAAAGGGTACGTCCTAATAAATTTATGCTGCGGTATATCGTCTTTCCTTAGGCTGTTCAGTTAAGTCCGTTGACCTTCTGACCGTTATGAGGACAGAGGGGTTTGAGTTTGTTTTCCTTTCCTGCAGATCGATTATATTGGTGTTTTTCATATTGATCCCTCCTATCCTTGGTTATTGGTACTACCAATCTTTTATCTACTTAAATGGTACTACCAATTTGTTCTTTTGTCAATAGGTTTTTGGAAAGTTTCAAAAGTTTTTATTAAAGATATACCTATTAATATTTTTGCCCGTAAACAGAAAAAAACCGGACATTTTATGTCCAGCTTTTCTAAAGATTTGGATAAATGTTTCCCTTTGGGGATAAGGGAAAATTATTCATGGATATATATAAATTCTGTTTAAAATAGGGATGTGAATTTATACACAGCTACTGCGGCTATGCATAATAGAAGAGAAAGGTATATGTATGCTGCCATTCGATCTGTAGTGTTGTATTGATTAAAATTTTTATTTATCATAATGCCTTCCTCCTTTATAAGAATTTATATATTTGGTTCTACCAATCTTTCTATAATAATGGTACTACCAATTTGCATATTTGTCAATACCATATTCAATATTTATTAAAAAATTTATCTAATATAAATTTGCAGCCAATAAAAAGGTATATACTTGGCTTTAGGTTTAAATGGGAGTATAATTAAAAAGATTAGTCATTGTTTTGAAAATTGAAGGATTGGGGTATTTTATGTCATCATTATCAAAAAATATAAGTAAAGATGAACTTATGTTCAAAAATTCTGATCTAAGAAAACTTATTTTTCCGCTAATAATAGAGCAGCTGCTTTCAATAATGGTCGGAATGGCTGATTCGATAATGGTGGCGTCTGTGGGGGAGGCGGCCGTTTCAGCGGTATCTCTGGTGGATTCAATAAATATACTGTTGTTTTTTATATTTTCATCAGTGGCAACTGGAGGAGCGGTTGTGGCCGGACAGTATTTAGGAAATAAACGGCCTGAAAAGGCCTGCGAAAGCTGTGACCAGCTTTTTACCCTAATAATACTTATGTCCATTGTGGTTACAGTAATTATGTATTTAGGAAGGGGCTTTATACTGAATGTGCTTTTTGGAAAGATAGAAGCCGATGTAAAAGCCTATGCCAATACATATCTTTTGATAGTGTTTGCGGCCATACCTTTTTTGGCCATATATAACTGTGGTGCCGCCATGTTCAGAGCCATGGGAAATACTAAAATATCCATGAATACATCACTGCTTATGAATTCCATAAATGTAATAGGTAATGCCATACTCATTTATGGTTTCCACAGAGGCGTGGAAGGTGTAGCCATACCAACCCTCGTATCCAGGATAGTGGCTGCGGTAGTAATAATAGTGCTTCTTAAAAATCCTAAGCTGACCGTACACCTCGGCAAAAAGATACGGCTCAAGCCGGATAAGCTGATGGTTGAGAGAATATTGATGATAGGAATACCAAATGGTATAGAAAACAGCCTTTTCCAGCTGGGAAAAATAATGCTTATGAGTTTTATTTCCGGCCTGGGGACCATGGCTGTTGCGGCAAACGCTGTGGGAAATGTGGTGTCCATGTTCCAGCTTATGCCGGGACTTGCCATTGGAGTGGCGGTGGTCACTGTGGTAAGCCGGTGTGTAGGAGCCGGGAATTATGACCAGGCAAGATATTATACTAAAAAACTTATAAAGCTTACATATATCATGCATCTTATACTTAATATAGCCATTATTCTGGCCCTTCCTCTCATAATAAGGGCATATAATCTTTCCAGCGGTACAGGTATGCTTGCGGAGGAGCTGCTTACCATGCATGGATTTTTTGCCGTGGTAATATGGCCCATAGCCTTTACTCTGCCCAATACCCTTAGAGCATCCAATGACGCTAAGTTCACCATGATAATAAGCGTTGTGTCCATGTGGATATTCAGGATAGGCTTTGGAATACTTATGGGAAGCTATTTTGAAATGGGAGTAATGGGCGTATGGATAGCCATGATAATAGACTGGTTCGTTAGGGCCGCACTTTTTGTATACAGGTATAGGAGCGGCAAATGGACCACCATAAAAATAATATGATTTTTAACGGAGAGATCTTATGAAAAGAGCAAGTGGAATAATAATGCCGGTATTTTCCCTGCCGGGCGCCTATGGCATAGGCACCTTTGGGAAAGAGGCATATGATTTTATAGATTTTTTGAATGATGCCGGACAAAAATACTGGCAGGTCCTTCCCATGGGACCAACGGACTGCGGCAATTCGCCATATTCCAGCCTGTCGGTATTTGCCGGAAATCCTAACTTTATCGATCCTGGCCAGCTGGCAGAAGAAGGACTGGCGGATAAAAAGGAATTGGATTTACTGGACTGGGGAACCGGTGATGTGGACTATGAAAAGGTCATAGCAAATAAGACAAAAATACTCAAAAAAGCCTATTTGAAAGGATATAAAAAGGCTGAGGAGGAAGTTGAGGCCTTTGCTGAAGAAAACGTATCCTGGATATATGACTACGGCCTTTATAGGGCACTTAAGGAGCATTTTGGCGGACAGCCCTGGTATGAATGGGACAGAAACATAAGGCTCAGGAAAAAAGAAGCCGTTGAAAAATATAGGAAAGAGCTTAAGGATGACATAAACTACCATATATATGTGCAGTATCTGTTCTTCAAACAGTGGGACAGGCTCAAAAAGTACGCTGAAGAGAAGGACGTTAAATTTATAGGAGATATACCCATTTATGCGGCTATGGATTCGGCTGACGTCTGGGCGTCACCGGAAAATTTCCTTCTGGATGAGGAAAATATGCCCGTCGATGTGGCTGGTGTGCCGCCGGACTATTTTTCGGAGGACGGACAGCTGTGGGGAAATCCTCTCTATGACTGGGAAAGCATGAAAAATGACGGCTACGGCTGGTGGATAAGAAGGATCGGAGCAGCTGAGAAGCTCTATGATGTCATAAGGATAGACCATTTCAGAGGCCTTGAAAGCTATTGGGCTGTGCCTTCCGGAGAGAAAACAGCGGTCAATGGAGAATGGCGTAAAGGACCGGGAATAGATTTTATCAACAGGATAAAGGGATGGTTCCCGGGAATTGAAATAATCGCGGAGGATCTTGGCATACTTACGGACGAAGTAAGGCAGCTGCTGAAGGATTCAGGATTTCCCGGGATGAAGGTGCTGCAGTTTGCCTTTGACGAAAGCGGAAACAGCGATTATCTTCCCCATAAATATGATAAAAACTGCGTCTGCTATGGAGGCACCCATGATAATGCCACCATAATGGAATGGGAAGAAGAAGGCGGCAGGAAAGAAATAGAATTTGCCAAAGAATACTTTGGTCTTAATAAATATGATAACTTCAATTTCGGAATAATCAGAGGAGGAATGGCCTCGGTGGCTGACCTGTTCATTACTCAGATGCAGGATTATCTGGAACTAGGAAAGGACGCCAGGACCAATATACCAGGCACAGCCTTTGGAAACTGGAAATGGAGAATGGAAAAAGATGCTGCCACCGATGAGCTGGCGGAAAAAATATTGAGAATGACAAAATTATACGGCAGATATTGAAAGGATGATGATTTATGAAACTGGCCGAAAGACTTTACAGGACGACGGAAGACCTTTGGAAAAGCTATCTGGAGCATCCGTTTGTAAAGGGCATAGCCGATGGAAGTCTTGATATAGACAGATTCAGATTTTATATGATACAGGATTACCGTTACCTTCTGGAGTATTCCAAGGTATTTGCCTTTGGCATACTTAAGAGCAGGAGAGAGGACATAATGCGCAGATTTGCCCTTATGGTGAAAGAGACCCTGGACGGCGAGATGGAGATACACAAAAAATACATGGCCAGACTTGGCATAACCCCTGAAGAGGTGGCTGAGGCTAAAACATCCCTTTTGAACCAGTCATATACATCATATATGCTGGATGTGGCCAATAAAGGCGGAGAGTTGGAAGTGCTGGTGGCTGTTTTGAGCTGCGCATGGAGCTATCAGTTCATAGGAGAGCATCACGCCAAGATACCTGGAGCCCTTGAAAATGAGACATTTGGAGAATGGATAGAGGGCTATTCCAGTAAGGAATACATAGACAGCACACAGGATATAATCGACCTGGTAAATGAGCTGGGCGAAAATATTTCCGAAGAAAGGGCCGAATATCTGGAAGAAGTGTTCAAAAACTGTGGAAGATACGAATACGGATTCTGGGATATGGCCTACAATAAGGAGATGTGAACATGCTGGAATTTCGTAATGTGACATTCAAATATGATGAGGACGAGGAACCCATGATGAGGGATCTTTCCTTCAGCATAGGGGATGGAGAGTTTGTTTCCATAATAGGTGCCAGCGGATGCGGAAAGAGCACCATATTCAGGCTCATAAATGGTCTTGAAAAGCCCCAGAGCGGAGAAATAATGGTAAATGGAAAATCCATAGAGATACAGAAAAACTATAGTTCATTCATGCCCCAGAAGGATCTTCTCCTTCCCTGGAGGACCATTGAAAAAAATGTATGCCTTCCTATGGAGATAATGAATGTGCCTTCTGACAAACAGAAGGAAGCATGCAGGGAAGCCCTTGAACAGGTCGGACTTTCGGGATACGCTGATAAATACCCCAAGGATCTGTCAGGAGGAATGAAACAGAGGGTAGCCTTTGCCAGGACACTGCTTGCGGGAGCCGATATGCTCCTTCTGGACGAGCCTTTTTCGGCCCTTGACTATCTTACGAGGGTGGACATGCAGGAATGGCTTTTGAGCCAGTGGCAGGATTCCGGTAAGACCATAATATTCATAACCCACGATGTGGAGGAAGCGGTATTCCTTTCAAAGAGGATATTTGTAATACAGGACAGGCCTTTTTCGTCCATGGACTGTGTGGAAGTGCCCATGGATTATCCCAGAAAGAGGGAAGAGCTTAAAAGAGCGGACATAGCCGACCTGAAGGAAACGCTCATATCAAAACTCAGAAAGAAGGGTGTAAAATGAAAAATAAACTGAATTTACCTTCTTTGATACTGACATTCATACTTCTTATCATATGGCAGGCAGCGGCCATGGGTATAAATGCCGCCTACATACTTCCTTCACCCATAGAGGTAATCAAAAAACTTTGGGAGCTTAGGGTAACGCTTTTTACGGTACATCTGCCGGCGACCATGGGAGTAACGGCCATAGGACTTATCATATCAGTGGTGCTTGGAGTTGCTCTTGCAGTCCTTATGGACCTTTTCCCCAGGGCTGAAAAGGCGCTTTATCCCATAATAATCGCATCACAGACAATACCCACAACAGCCATTGCTCCTCTTTTCATACTGTGGTTTGGGTATTCCATATGGAGCAAGGTATTAGTTACAATACTTATGACCTTCTTCCCCATAACAATAACTGTATTTGACGGCTTTAAGGCTTCAAAGAGGGAGATAGAGGAGATGCTCATTACCTATGGAGCTTCAAAAAAGGACATATTTTTTATCCTTAAGCTGCCCACGGCTCTGCCGAATTTCTTTTCAGCCATAAAGATGGCCGTGCCCTTAAGCGTCATCGGAGCTGCCATAGCCGAATGGCTGGGAGCCCAGAGCGGACTTGGATATTTCAGCAAGAGAATGATGACACAGCTGGATGGTGCGGGGGTATTCGCGCCGATTGTTCTGCTTTCAGCTGTGGCTATGATAGTAGTTGCTGTCATAAACATACTTGAAAAACGTATAATTAAGTGGAGAAGAGAAATATAAGTGATAGTATTGTATAATTTATATAAATTTCTCCCCATAAGGGGTCTGTAATATTTGTTTGACATAGATTTTTGACAGTTTTATAATAAGGTACAAATTTTAGTTGAGGCATTTATGGAAGGGCGACCACGGTATGCATAAGATAATAGTAGCATTCGGAAATGACAATAACAGAAACCGAATTGCCGAAATTCTTGAAACAGGAGGATATTCACCGTATAAGCTTTGTAAAACGGGTAAAGAAGCCATAAGAGCGGCGAGAAATATCGGAGGGGCTATAATCGTATGCGGTTATAAGCTTATAGATATGACAGCCGATGATCTTGCTTACGATATTGGAGATTCGGGAATGGTACTGGCGGTAGGAAAGCCGGCTATGCTCGATATGTGCGAGAATGACAGCGTATGCAAGCTTCCGACACCGCTTAAAAAACAGGATCTTTATTCTTCGATAGAAATGCTTGGTGATCTGCAGCATAAAAAGGTTTCCTCGGTGATAACTCAGAGGAGTGATTCGGAAAAGGAGATCATCCAGCAGGCGAAACTTATCCTCATGGACAAATGCAGTATGACAGAGCCAGAGGCTCACAGATTCATACAGAAAAAAAGCATGGATTCAGGCTTTAAGATGAGCACGACAGCAAGGCTCATACTTAATTCCTATAATTAAATATAAAATAATAACTCCCGGTATGAGGATAGGCATACCGGGAGTTTTGTTTTGGCGGGGGATGATGGCCGCCTTTATTAAGAAACGATAAAATCGCTGCTTACTTATTTAATTATTTACGCATGTTTTTTATCGGAGTTCATCATATTCTGGATATATGATAAAGCGCCTGTTTTCTGCATGCCTAAAAGGATTATGAGAGCTATTATGGAGCCGCCCACTGTACTTACTAAGAAGGGCATAACATATGTAAATAACGCTGCCTCATTTCCCATAATGAGTGTCGCAATGGGATAGCAGAGCATACCGCCTAAAATACCTGTGCCAAATACTTCTCCGATGCAGGTGGGGATGATGCTTTTTGTTTTCTTATATACCATTCCGGCAAGGAAAGCTCCGACCATACTTCCGGGGAAGGCAAGGAGGCTTCCGGTTGCGGCGATATTCCTTATGAGAGATGTGCAGAATGCCGCAAGTACTCCATAGGAAGGACCAAGGGTAACTGCTGCCACCACATTGATAAGATGCTGGATGGGGAAACATTTTGATGCACCTACGGGAATGGCAAAGGCTGAAAGAGCAACTCCCACTGCCGTAAGCATTGCGGCAGCAACTAATTTCTTCATACTTCTTTTCATAATAAGATCTCCTTTTTTAGAAAAAATAAAGGACACACGAAAGCAGACACCCGCGGTGGTGTCCCCCTTCGTACGTCCTTAGTACTCTGCTCCATAGTATATATCAGAAATAACAAAAAGTCAATAAGATTTCTGAAAAACGTCTTAATAACAAAAATATGTCAAAAATATTCCAGCCTGAAAGCCTCAAAGTGTTCAAAGGGTTAAATATGGGGAGATCATTGCAATTGCTATAGGTGTATGATAAAATTGTTTACTGTGATTTAATGCATATAAACAGGATAAAGGTGGATAATGGATAAAACAGTTTGATCAGGGGAGTTTTTATGAAGACTGAAGACAATTTTTACAGGAATATTTTTGCCATTGCCATACCCATTGCCCTACAGAACCTTATAACTCTTGGGACAAGCCTTATGGATACGGTAATGCTTGGAAGAGCTGATACAACAGGTGTGCTGCTTTCAGCCTCAGCACTGGCCAATCAGCCGTTTTTTATACTTCAGGTGCTGACCTTTGGAATAGCCAGCGGTTCATCTGTGCTGTGCGCCCAGTACTGGGGAAAGGGAGAACTTAAACCCATAAGGGATATTTTCTCCTTTGTGCTGAAGCTGGCCATAGCTGTTGGCATAATTTTTGGAGTCACGGTCTTGACAGTGCCGGAAAGGGTAATGGGCTTATACTCAAATAATGAGGAAATAATAATGAGGGGCTCTCAGTATTTGAGAATACTAGGATATGCCTATTTTACATTTGCCATAAGCAACACTCTGCTTTCGGCCTTAAGGAGCATACAGGTACTGAGGGTATCGGTAATAAGCTCAGTTGTATCGTTTTGTACAAACGTATTTCTTAACTGGGTGCTCATATTCGGAAATCTGGGAGCGCCGGCCCTGGGTATACAGGGAGCAGCCATCGCAACCCTTACGGCAAGGCTTTTTGAATTTATAATAACCGTTACATATGTCCTTGTCATAGATAAAAGATTGAAATTCAAAATAAGCTGTATTTTCGGCCATAATAAGGTGCTTGCGGGAGATGTGGTAAAAAACGGCACTCCTGTGGTAATAAATGAGCTTATGTGGTCCCTGGCAACTTCGGCACAGGCAGCTATCCTCGGTCATATTACCTATTCCATCGGCGATCCTGTGGCAGCAAACTCCATAGCTGGTGTGGTACAGCAGCTTTCGACGGTAATAATAATGGGTGTTGCCAATGCGGCGGCGGTGCTGGTCGGAATGGCCATAGGTGAAAATAACATAGAAAAGGCGGAAAACAGGGCAAGAGCCTTCAGGAACCTTTCCTTTATAATGGGACTTATCGCCTGCGTATTCATATTGGCAGTGAAAAAAGCCTTTATCGGATTTTACAATGTTCCCGATGAAACGAAGATACTGGCGGATCAGATAATGACCGTATTTGCCTTTATAACGATCTGCTGTTCAGTGAATATGACCCTTATTATGGGAGCGCTCAGGGGAGCGGGAGACACAAAGTTCTGTATGAGGACGGAAGTTGGATGCCTCTGGCTCTTAGCAATACCCCTTGCCCTCGTCATGGCCTTTGTGTTTAAGGCCCCCGTACCGGTGGTTTTCTTCTTTATGAAAATAGATGAGATGACAAAGGCGGTCATATGCCTCATAAGGATGAGAGGCACGAAATGGCTAAATTCCCTTACAAGGGATTTTAGTGAAATATCAGAATAAAAATAAAAGCTTATTCCATACTGGAATAAGCTTTTTATGTTTAATATAGACCTGCCATTATAGGTGCAATAACAACGGTCAGTACTCCGGCTATGACGATGGCCAGTGAACCCATGGCTCCGACCAGTTCATCAAGCTGAATGGCTCTTGATGTTCCTATGGCGTGGGATGCAGTACCGACTGAAAGACCAAGGGCAATGGGATTTGTTATTTTGAATACCCTTGAGAATACCGTTACAAATGCTGCTCCGATTATTCCTGAAACGACCACGGCAACACAGGTTACACCGGTTATGCCTCCCAGCTCCTCGGTTATTCCAAGGGCTATGGCGAGGGTAACGGATTTAGACGTAAGGCCGAAATATACTTCGTCAGATATGTGGAACAGCTTTGCAAGAACGAACATGGTTATGGCGCAGGATATGGAGCCGGACAAAATGGCGCATATGATAGCCTTAAAGTTTTTCTTGAGCACTTCCATCTGTCTGTAAAGGGGGACAGCCAGTGCAATGGTGGCAGGGGTCAGCAAAAACTGTACCATGGAGCCGCCAACATTATATGTATCATAGCTTATGCCGGTAACAGTAAGAAATATTATTACCAGTATTATGGATATCAAAAGAGGATTACATATTACCATCCTTGTTTTCTGATTTATTATCATTCCGATTTTAAAGGCGGCTATGGTAAGAGCCATTCCGAAAAATGCCGTTCCAAATAGGCCTGCATAGAGATTTTCCAGCATTTTCATTCCCCCTTCTTATTTTTTTCACTGCTGTCAATGATTTTTTGCGCTACCTTGCCGGTGATGAAGAAACAAACCACCGTTGAAACGATTATTATGGCGAATATTCCGAATATTTCGTCTTTGATCGCGGGGAAGCTGGTTATAAGGCTGGCTCCTACGGGTACGAAGGTTATGGTCATGATGCTGAGAAGAAAGTCAGCGGTCTCTTCTATCTGGTCCAGTTTTATGACCTTGAGACACAGAAGAACAAAAAGAAGGACCATGCCCCAGACACTTGCGGGGACCGGCAGAGGGATCACTGCATGTAATACCTCACCAATGAGGGACAGTCCGATGATAATACCAAACTGCATAATATATTTCATAATAATGCCTCCTATACATAATACTAAAGCATTACTTAAGGGACATTGCCATCTGCCCTGATAAAGTGTTGCCCTACCAATTATTATATAGTATTGAACAAAAAAAACAACTTTTTTTTATAAAAACACAGCAAAGAGGCAGATTAAATTTATATTAAAAGGAATTTATATATAAATAATTGTGTAAAAAATACAGCGTTATCCTGCATAAATATGGATGATTTCGGGCTTTTCCCAGCATGATGACAGAATAAAAGCCGGAAATATATGTATATTTTTTTATTGTCATACAAGGATGGCTCTGATATATGATGAACAAGACAGTAAAAAAGAGCTCCGGTGCTGGCCACACCGGAGCATTTATCAAAGTTCAGTCTCGATTCCATTTATGACGGCGGTCTCGTCACCCTCTATTGGTATAACGATAAACCTCCTGCCATCTATTATTTTTGTTTCTATCTCCTCAGCCTTTTCAGCGCTCACATTAAGTACTATGCTGTCCCTTCCGTCATCGGTATCCCATGGCAGGGAAAGATCCGCAGACTTCGATTCAGCCTCTTCCAGCTTGGATTTTAACTCCACAACTTCTTTCTGAAGCTCAGCCTCACGCTGTTTTCTGGCATGATTTTCGAGGGCCTTTGTATCAACGATGTTTTCCACAACGGGAGGTTCGTCTCCAAATTCATCCTCGCAGGCTTTTTCTATTTTGTCGGCTGTTTCTTGAGATATAAATCCGTTTATCTTCATATTTTCAATGGTGTTCTTATCCAGGAGGACAGGCTCAGTGGAAAGGGAAGTGTCCTGTTCTGCTGCTATCTCACTGAGTGCCTGATGTATTCCTATGGCTATATCATCTGAATCATCCTCGGCCGCGATGGCTTTTACTATGGAAGAAAATGCTGTTTTTTCCTCGGCTGCCGTACGTTTTACTTTACAGCCGAATGTTTTTTCAGCAAAATCTCTATGGGGCTCCTTGGGTGTTTTGGTATAGAACATAAGGGAGTGGATGTCACTGCTCCTATCGGTGAAGGCGGGAAATATGAAACCGTTTTCCGGCATGGATACTACCCAGTCCCTTATCCTGGGGCCTATCCTGTGTTCATCTTCCCTGTATCCAAGGGCAGCTTTTGTAAGTTCCACAGGACAGATGGAGCATATGAGATAATCATAAACTTCTTCGGACTCGTCAAGTTTATTGTTGTCATTGGTCTTAACTATAACGTCATAGGCATCATGGAAAAGAAGTATAAGATAGTTTCCGTCATAGTCATAGTTTTCGATTATGAGCTCGAAAAGTCTGTCGGCCAGGGCGTCGCTTTTAAGTTTGCTGTCCCTGAGGCCTAAAAGAAAGTTCTGGCGTCCTCCGGGGTTTTCTTCTTCGGGATTGAATTCCAGTTCCAGAAGGTTGTTTCCTATGGTGCCGGAAAGGGTCTTTTTTGCTATTTCAAGATATTTATAAAATTCATCATCCGCAAGATTCAAAAAAGTTTCATTTATATTTACAAGTATTTCCTTATGGGAATCCACATAACATCCACGCATTTTTGTAAAGGTACATTCACCCTTTTTCATCCTGCGTTTTAGTTCGAGGGTATCTTTTCTGTTCATATTTATTTTCCTTTCATAAAATCTGTTCTTTTATAAAAAATATTATTAAATATTATAAATTTAAAAGAGGATTACCGCAAGTAATATTATTTTTACATAATATTCCATAATCAATAATAAAAATATCTCCAAAAGTCCCATAAATTCTTGTTATCCTTAAATGTATGAGCATTTTAATCATTCCCAGTATATCTTTATGTCCCAAAGGTTAAATTAAATTTTGCGGAAGATGTTTTTTCGCAAAAGCAGGTGTTCAGGGAAGTGAGATCTTTGAAAAGAGCTGGGAAAATTTGTTTATTTTCTGTATTTACAGCGGCAGTAATGTCTTTCTTTCCGGTCTCTCTGAACGGGCAGGAAAGCGAGGCCGCTCCTGCTGCTGCCGTCACTGGGGAGAAAAGGATGCTCATACCTGGAGGCCAGGCTGTGGGCATAACTCTGGAAAGTGACGGAGTTCTGGTACTGGGGACTGGAAATGTTACAGGAAGCGATAAACACATATATTCTCCGGCACAGCAGCTTTTAAAGGAAGGAGATATAATCCTTGAGGCTGATGGAGTATATGTAAATGACAAGGAAGCCCTTGAGGCAGCCATAAGAAACAGCGATGATATCCTCGAACTTACGGTAGTAAGGGATGATGATAAGGTAGATGTCACGCTGAATCCGGTCAGATGCCTGGAGGACGGGAGCAACAAAATAGGAGTATGGGTAAGGGACAGCACACAGGGCATAGGAACACTGACATATATAGATCCTGAAGACTCAAGCTTTGGAGCTCTTGGACATGGTGTATATGACACTGACACAGGAAAGCTTATGGCTTTAAAAAGCGGAAATCTGGTAGAGAGCAATATAACAGGCGTTAAAAGAAGTGAAAAAGGCTCACCTGGGGAGCTCACCGGAGTACTGGATAAATCAACAGTGCTTGGAGATATAGAAAAAAACAACGAGTGCGGCATATACGGCACGATCAATGAGGAAACCGCGGAATGTCTAGATGATGAATATGATATTTACGGCGAATATGGCGAAGCTCTTCCTGTGGCTTCAGCTGAAGAGGTAAAAACAGGAGATGCTGTCATACTGTGTACTGACAGCGAAGGAAACAGGGGCCAGTATGAAATACAGATAGAAAGCGTTGATCTGGACCATACCGACGATGATAAAGGCCTTGTCATAAGGATAACCGATGACAGGCTGAAAGACACTGCAGGAGGTATAGTACAGGGCATGAGCGGCTCGCCGATTATCCAGGATGGAAAGATAGTTGGTGCGGTGACCCATGTATTCATAAAGGAGCCTGATAAGGGATATGGCATATTTATAGAAAATATGCTTAAGAACGATCTTTAAAAACACATTAAAAAGGGGCGGTAAAACCGCCCTTACATATATAAACCTCTTGTGGGATGCTATAAGATTTATTATAATCTAATAAAACGGGAGGGGTGAGTAAAGTGACAAAAGATCTGTATACCATAGGTGAGACCGCAAAACTTCTGGGAGTGTCTACCCAGACGCTGAGATTTTATGATAAAAAGAAAATACTCAGTCCCGTTTACATAGATGCTGAAACAGGCTACCGTTATTATTCCTATAAGCAGTTTCATATTATAGACAGGATAAAATATCTACAGAGTTTTGGACTGTCCCTTGATGAGATAGCCGCCATAATAAGGGAGGGTACGGTAGATGGGCTCATGCCGTTTTTATATAAGCAGAAAAAGAATCTGTTTGACGAGATACAAAGGGCCCAGGATAAAATAAGGGACATCGACTGGTACATAAATTATTTTTCCTATTTGAAAAACGATGACTCGGGTATGTTTATTTACCGCATACATCAGGAGAAGAGATATCTGCTAAAGGTGCCGGTATATAAAAATGATGAACTTTCGGATATGGAGATAAGGCTTGCGGCGGTAAAGGCCATGCCGGAGTATTCAAATCTGCATTACAGAAGACTATATGGATATAAAATAGAATATGATGGTTTGATAAACAGAAAATTTGAGCCTTATTCATATTTTATATATTTAAGGAAGGACCCGGGATTCAGGTCGGAAAAATTTGACCTGCTGCCGGAGGGGGACTATATATGTTTCAGAACTCCTATACTTAAAGAAGAATGGGAGACTGATATATTGAAAAATTATTTTTCAGGGCTCCCCAAACCAAGACTGGCTGTGGCGCTTGAATTTGAGGATAATCTTGTCGACTGGTCAGACGCCATGTATGAAGTACAGATACTTATATAAAATATAAATTGAAAATATAAATCTAAAAATACGAAAAGACCGATCTAACCGGTCTTTTTTTAATTTTGTTAACAAAAAATATTGACATTATTCTTAGTATAACGTTTAGGATTAAATACAAGAAAAGAATAGAAGCTTTTATATCTTTTGTGTTTATATCTCAAATCATCATTTTTAACATTGCCGTTTAGAAAAGGCCAAGTCTGAACAGCGGTATAACACAGGCGCTTTTGGACCACCGGACTGGGCGGTAAAATTCAGCTTAATTATTCGGAGGTGTTTAAATTGTATAGTGAAGATACAGAGATATTATATAAGGGTGCGGAGCTTAAAAAGGAGATAATAAACCCGGACTGTCCGCCCATATATTTTTCTACTGCCTGTGCTGTCAGAGACATGGACGATTATGATTTTGCCAATGGCGGCGGAAAGTATTTTTATAACAGGACGGCCGCACCAAACAGAGATATGCTTGCCGAGGCTGTAAGCTACCTGGAAGGCGGAGAAGATACCATAATCACTTCATCGGGTATGGCTGCCATTTCCACCACTATACTTTCTCTTTTAAGTAAAGGTGACAGGATACTTATCAGCAAGGCTGTATATGGAGAGACCATAGAACTTCTTGAAAATCTGCTATCAAAATTCGGGATCACAGCGGATTTCGTTGATTTTACGGATATTGAAAGCGTAAAGAAGGCCGTTACTCCTCAGACAAAAATACTTTATACAGAAATAATAAGCAATCCCCTTATCAATGTGGTGGATATAGACGCCATAACAGAGATAGCTAAGAAAAATGGAGCTCTCACTGTGGTCGACAGTACGTTTACAACGCCCTTTGCCATAAAGCCCCTAGAACATGGAGCTGATATAGTTATCCACTCTATGACAAAGTTCTTTGGAGGCCACAGTGATATAACAGCGGGAGCCATAACATCATCAAAGGAGATTATCAAAAAAATAACCCCCAATTTCCTGCTCCTTGGATGCTGTCTTGACCCTAACAGTGCATGGCTGACCTTAAGGAGCATTAGGACCATGAAGCTCAGAGTTGAGAGACAGATGGAAAATGCCGATAAGATCGCCCATGCACTGGCTGCTGATCCCAGGGTAAAATATGTAAACTATCCTTCTCTTGAGTATCATCCCCAGCATGAGCTGGCTGAGAGGCTGCTCACAAAGGGCTGCGGTCCCATGCTAAGCTTCAGGGTAGAAAATGACAGAGAAAAGGTAAACGAGTTTATCAGAAGTCTTAAAATAATCAAATATCTTGGAACATTAGGCGGATACAGGACATCCCTTGCCCATCCTGCTACAGCCTTCAGGTATGAATTTACACCTGAAAAACTTAAGAAAATGGGAATGGAAGAAGGGCTTATAAGGATTTCAACGGGAATAGAAGATGCTGACGATATAATAAATGACATCAAAACAGCCCTTGACGTTTTCGGAAAATCATAAAGCAGCAGTTTTAGTTTAAAATGGAGGAAGGAAAATGGATACTATACTTAATAATATACTGATAGTTATTCAGGCCATATCAGAATTTATGTGGGACACTCCTATGACGATAGCCATTGTTGGTACTGGTCTTTATCTTACAATAAAATTTAAAGGAAGATACATAACAAAAATCAAATTTCACTTCCAGAACACATATGGAAAGATGTTTAAAAAGGGCGAAGGAGAAGGAAGTGTTTCCGGTTTCGCCGCAGCCTGTACGGCCATGGCCAATACCATCGGTGTAGGAAACATCGGAGGTGTTGCCACAGCCATAACCATGGGAGGTCCCGGAGCGGTATTCTGGATGTGGATATCAGGACTTCTTGGCATGTCAACAAAGGCCTGTGAGATAATCCTTGGCCAGAGATACAGGGTAAAATTCGATAAATCCAAGGACGAGTACTTATGTGACCGTTCATTCGTTATGAAAAATGCCCTTGGCTGGAAAACAGGAGCTGTAATACTTGCTGTGTTCTGCTTTATGTTCGGACCCTGGACATGCTGTGTACAGACAGAGTCTCTTACAAGCTCACTTTATGAAGGATTTGGCATCGACCCTAAGATATCTATCATCATAATGGGTATAACATGCTTTGTAACAATAGCCGGAGGTCTTAAGAGGATATCAGCAGTTATGGAAAAAACAGTGCCTTTTATGGCAATGGCATATATCATTGCTGGTATCGGCATTCTCATAATGTTTATTGATAAAGTTCCCTATGCATTTGCGTTAATATTCAAGAGCGCATTCACACCCATGGCTGGTGTTGGAGGATTTGCGGGAGCAACAGTAAGAGATGCCTTAAGATATGGTATCGCCAGAGGACTTTACTCTAACGACGCCGGAACAGGATACGGTATCGTTGCCCATGCATCAGGCAAAACAGACCATCCTGTACGCCAGTCATCATGGGGATGGGGAGAAGTTTTCCTTGATACTATCGCTGTATGTTCAGTTACAGCAGTTTCAATAATCATCACAAACGTATACATTGATTACCCTGATGTTACAAGTGCTCAGCTTACAACAGTGGCATTCAAGGTTGCCTACGGCAGATTTGGCGGATACTTTATGGCCATAGCAACTACAATATTTGTATGGACAACTATCGTAGGTATGTATTATTCTTGTACTAAGTCTATAGACTATGCTTTTGGCGATACAAAGGCAAATAAGATAGCTACACCTATATATATGGTATACTATATGCTTCCCTGCCTGTTCTTCTATAACATTGAGGCAGACCTTCTCTGGGCGGCAACAGACCTTATAAGCGCTATGTATGTAGTTATAACGCTCATATTCATCTACGCCAAGAGAAAAGAAATATTCAGGCTTTACAATGACTTCTGGGATAGATTCATACCCGCTATAAAGAGGGGAGAACATCCTGAACCAGTTGCATACGAGACCATTGAAAAATGAAAGGAAATATGATATGGACAAATTTTCTGAACTTTTGAACAAAAATAAGATTGTTGTTATAGACGGAGCTATGGCTACCCAGCTTGAGGCAAGGGGATGCGATATCAATGATGAGCTCTGGTCTGCCAAAATGATAGAGGAAAGACCTGACCTTATCGAAGATGTTCATTACGTTTATTTTGAAGTTGGCGCTGACGTTGGCATATCAGCCAGCTATCAGGCAACTGTACCCGGCTTTATGAAAAAGGGATTTTCCAGGGAGGAAAGCGAAAACCTTATCAAAAAATCCATGACCCTTCTTTTAAATGCCAGGGACAGGTATCAGAAAGAACACCCTGAAAGAAAAGACCTGGTGGCAGCGGCAGCCATTGGACCCTATGGCGCATATCTTGCCGATGGTTCAGAATACAGAGGGGATTATAAAGTAGACCCTAAAGTTATAGAGGATTTCCACAGGGAGAGGATGCAGCTCCTTAAGGATGCAGACGCGGAAATTTTTGCCTGTGAAACACTGCCTTGTCTTTGGGAGGCCGAGATAATACTGAAAGTCGCAAAGGATCTGGATGTACCCTGCTGGTTCAGTTTCAGCTGCAGGGACTATGAGCATATAAGCGACGGAACTCCCATCGCTGAATGTGCCGCCAGACTTGACAAAGAAGATATTGTCAAGGCTGTAGGTGTAAACTGCACATATCCGGAATATATTTCCGAACTTATACACCATATTAAATCCAAGACAACAAAGCCCATCATCGTATACCCTAACAGGGGAGAGGAATATGACCCTGTAAAGAAGGTATGGCTTGGAACACAGAATGGAAAGAGTTTTGGCTGCTGGGCTGAAAAATGGTATGAAGACGGCGCTTCAGCCATAGGCGGATGCTGCAGGACAACTCCTGATGACATCAAAGAAGTAGCTGCCTTCAGAGACAAACTGATGAAATAATATAAAGCTGAAACAGTTAAATATTGTCAAATGTTAAATCGTTAAATCATAGAAACCGGACGCATAGCTGCATGCGTCCGGTTTTTGTTAATTTAAGGTTAAATAATCTTAATATTTTAATTATTTAACAGAGATTTAACAAAAATTTGGTTGGGGATTTAACCAATACTTTATATACTGTACCCGTACCTCAAAGAGGGGCACAAAATAAAGAAAGTTTGTAAAGACATTTTTATTTAAAGGAGTATTTGAAAATGAAAAAGAAAATTTTAGCTTTACTTATGGCATCATTAATGGTATGTGGCGTTGCAGCCTGCTCATCTTCAACATCTGAAGAAACAACAGACGGCGAACAGACAGAAGAAACAACTGAAGCAGGCGGAATGACAGGCCCCATCTCAGTTATCTCCCGTGAGGAAGGTTCAGGAACAAGAGGAGCTTTCGTAGAACTTATGGGCGTTGTTGATGAGAATGACAACGATATCACAACAGTAAATGCTGAGATCACAAACTCAACATCAGTTATGCTTACAACAGTAGCTGGCAACCCTGCATCAATCGGATATGTTTCACTTGGATCACTTTCAGACGAAGTTAAAGCTCTTAAAGTTGACGGTGTTGAAGCTACAGTTGATACAGTAAAATCAGGAGATTACAAAGTAGCAAGACCTTTCCTTCTTGCATACAAAGACGGCAGCCTTTCAGATGTTGCTCAGGACTTCTTAAACTTCATTTTAAGTGATGACGGACAGGCAATCATCGGTGAAGAAGGATACATCAGTGTAGCAGAAGGTAATACATACGAAGCAAGCGGACTTTCAGGAAAAATCGTTCTTGCAGGTTCAACATCAGTTTCACCTGTAATGGAAGTACTTGCAGACGCTTACAAAGCACTTAACCCCGATGTAACAATCGAAATCCAGCAGACAGGTTCAGGCGCAGGTATCACATCAGCTACTGAAGGCGTATGTGACTTTGGTATGTCATCTCGTGAACTTAAAGACAGCGAGGCTGCTGAACTTGCAAGCACACAGATCGCAATGGATGGTATCGCAGTAATCGTTAACAACGAAAACACTCTTGATGACATCACATCAGAACAGATCAAGAGCATCTACCTTGGAGAAACAACAGACTGGGCAGACATTAAGTAAGATACACAAAACTGAAGATCTATGATAATTAAACCGCCTGCTCATCCGGCGGTTTAATTTGCAAAAGGAGAAGTTTTGTGTCTTGTAATAGGAGGACTATATGAAAGCAAAAGAACTAATAATGAAAATAGTGTTCCTGATCTGTGCCTGTGTTTCGATCGTGGCGGTCATCGCCATATGTGCGTTCATGTTCGCCAACGGATTCCCGGCCATCGCCGAGATAGGACCGGCCAACTTCCTTCTGGGAACGGAATGGAGACCCGGCCAGAATCTGTTCGGAATATTCCCGATGATAATCGGAAGTATTTATGTAACAGCCGGAGCTATAATAGTCGGAGTTCCCATTGGTATATTATGTGCTGTATTTTTAGCTTACTACTGCCCCAAAAAGCTTTATTCACTTTTAAAGCCGGCGGTGGATCTGCTTGCCGGAATACCTTCCATCGTATATGGATTTTTCGGACTCGTAGTAATAGTACCGGTGGTACAGCAGGTGTTCCATACAGGCGGAAAGGGAATACTCACAGCATCTATCCTTTTAGGAATAATGATCCTGCCCACCATTATCGGTGTTACAGAATCATCTTTAAGGGCTGTGCCTGAAGCCTACTATGAAGGCTCCCTTGCCCTTGGAGCTACAAAGGAAAGAACGATATTCAGATCCGTAATGGTAGCTGCCAAATCAGGTGTTATGAGCGGCGTTATCCTTGGTATAGGACGTGCCATAGGCGAGACCATGGCGGTCATAATGGTTGCAGGAAACCAGGCAGCACTGCCTGACAGCCTGCTCTCCGGAGTAAGGACCCTTACGGCAAACATCGTTCTTGAGATGGCCTATGCCGCTGACCTGCACAGAGAGGCGCTCATAGCCACAGCAGTAGTACTTTTCGTATTCATACTTATAATAAATGTTTGTTTTTCACTGGTTAAAAGGAGGAACGGTTAATGCAGAAACTTAAAGAATATACAAAACATCCCGGTTCCTTCATAGTATTCATACTTATAATACTTGCCGCCGTGATAACAGTCGGAACCATGGTATTCCTTGTGGCTTACATACTTATAAGAGGTATACCTAATATAACGCCTGAACTGTTTGAGTGGGAATATACATCTGATAACGTATCCATGATGCCGGCCATAATAAACACTATACTTATGACAGCATTCACACTTCTTATGGCTGTACCCGTCGGAGTGTTCTCAGCGGTGTATCTGGCAGAGTATTCAAAAAAAGGTTCAAAACTTGTAAAACTTATAAGGATCACGGTGGAGACCTTAGCCGGAATACCTTCCATCGTATACGGACTTTTTGGTTTCCTGGCCTTTGTAATCGCCCTTAAATGGGAATATTCATTCCTGGCAGGTTCCATAACCCTTGCCATAATGGTGCTTCCCCTTATCATGAGGACCACTGAAGAGGCGATACTGGCTGTACCCGATTCATATAGAGAAGGAAGCTTCGGTCTTGGCGCCGGAAAGCTCAGAACTGTTTTTAAGATCGTGCTGCCCTCTGCGATGCCCGGTATACTTTCCGGTGTCATACTTGCCATAGGCAGGATCGTAGGAGAAACAGCAGCCCTTATATTTACCGCAGGAACAACACCTTCTGTGCCTGAGAATATGTTCTCATCCACAAGGACCCTTGCAGTCCACATGTACTGCCTCCTTTCAGAAGGACTTTTTACGGATCAGGCTTACGCCACAGCCGTAATACTTCTGGTAATGGTAATAATAATCAATGCTTTATCCGGTTTCTTTGCCAAGAAGCTTACTAAAAACTGACGGAGGAAGATTATGAACAGTAAGATAGAAATTAAAAATATGGAGTTATATTATGGTGATTTCAAAGCCATAAAAGGAATAAATCTTTCCATCCCGCCCAATGAGATAACGGCTTTCATCGGACCGTCCGGATGTGGAAAGTCAACAGTGCTCAGATCTTTGAACAGGATGAACGACCTGATAGAGGGATGCAGGATAACTGGTGAGATCCTTCTTGACGGCAAGGATATATATAAAGGAATGGACGTAAACCTTCTCAGAAAAAGAGTAGGTATGGTGTTCCAGAAACCAAATCCCTTCCCCATGAGCATTTATGATAATATCGCCTATGGACCCAGGACCCATGGTATCCGTTCAAAGGTAAAACTCGATGATATAGTGGAAAAATCTTTAAGAGATGCCGCTTTGTGGGATGACGTAAAAGACAGACTTAAAAAGAGCGCCCTTGATATGAGCGGCGGCCAGCAGCAGAGGCTTTGTATCGCCAGGGCTTTGGCTGTTGAACCTGAAGTACTTCTTATGGATGAGGCAACAAGCGCCCTTGACCCCATTTCCACATCAAAGATCGAGGACCTTGCTATGGAACTTAAAAACAAGTATACTATAGTTATGGTAACCCATAATATGCAGCAGGCAGCCAGAGTTTCTGACAAGACAGCATTTTTCCTTCTGGGAGAAGTCATTGAGTTCAACGATACTGAGACCCTGTTCTCAATGCCTAGGGATAAAAGAACAGAGGACTATATAACAGGGAGGTTTGGTTAATGAGAAACAAATTCGACGAGCAGCTTGAAAAACTGCATATAGAACTTATAAAAATGGGTGCTTTATGTGAAGAGGCTGTAACAACAGCCATAGGAGCACTGGAAAAAAATGATACTGCGGCCCTTGATAAAGTTTTTGAGACCGACAGTGAAATAGATCAGGCTGAAAGAGACATCGAGAGACTTTGTATGAAGCTTCTCCTTCAGCAGCAGCCCGTGGCCACTGATCTCAGGGTCATATCATCAGCCCTTAAGATGATAACAGATATGGAGAGGGTAGGCGATCAGGCATCTGATATAGCAGAGATATCCAGGATAATCATCGAAGGCGGCCATGGAATAAATGAGGATATGAAAGTAATGGCACGCGAGGCCGTTAAAATGGTAACTGAAAGTGTAGATTCATTCGTAAGAAAGGACCTGGAGCTGGCAAGAAAGGTAATTGCCTATGATGATATAGTCGATAATCTTTTCTCCAAGATGAAAAAGGACGTTATCGACATCATATCTAAGGATAGTTCTCTGGGAGAATATTCCATTGACCTTCTTATGATAGCAAAATACCTCGAGCGTATAGGTGACCATGCGACAAATATCGCCGAATGGGTCGAATTTTCCATAACAGGAGAAAGAAGCAAGAATAATTGAGGTGAGGAATTTGGTATCTTATGAAGAAGTTAAGAAAAATCCTGCCATAAACATATATATACAGAAGGCTGATGAATCGCTCAGGGCACTGGGGTACACTGAGCATTCATTTGCCCATGTGGTGAATGTGGCTGTGACCGTTGAGTACATATTAAAAACTTTAGGTTACGATGAGCATGATATAGAGATAGCTAAAATAGCGGCATATCTCCACGATATAGGAAACCTTGTAAACAGGGTGGACCATTCCCAGAGCGGAGCTGTAATGGCATTCAGGCTCCTTACTAATCTGGATATGGGCGCAGAGGAGATAGCTACCATAACCACAGCCATTGGAAATCATGATGAAGGCAACGGTGTTCCGGTAAACGCAGTGGCAGCTGCCCTTATACTTGCGGATAAGTCAGACGTAAGACGTTCAAGGGTAAGGAATAAGGATATATCCACCTTTGACATTCACGACAGGGTAAACTATTCTGTTGTCAGCAGCAGACTGGTTATAAACGAGGAAAAAACTACCATAACACTGGTACTTTCCATTGATACGAATTACGGTTCTGTAATGGATTATTTTGAGATATTCCTGGACCGTATGATACTCTGCAGAAAGGCGGCAGAAAGGCTTGGACTTCAGTTTAAGCTTATGATAAACGATCAGCCTTTAATTTGATCAGACAGGAAGGGAAACTATAATGATATATTTGCTTGAAGATGATGAAAGCATCCGCAGCTTTGTGGAATATGCCCTTAATAATTCCGGGCTTGAGTCAAAGGGATTTGAAAAACCTTCAGATTTTTGGAAGGCGATAGGGGAGGAGATACCTTCTCTTGTCATACTTGATGTGATGCTTCCCGAGGAGGACGGACTCGAGGTCCTTAAAAAACTCAGAAACAGGAGCGAAACAAGAAAGGTGCCCGTTATAATGCTTACAGCCAAGGATTCGGAATATGACAAGGTCATAGGACTTGATTCGGGGGCTGATGATTATGTATCCAAACCCTTTGGTATGATGGAACTCATATCCAGGATAAAAGCCCTTATGAGAAGGACAGCCGATGAAACAAAGAAGGATGAATATACGGTCGGAGGACTTTATGTATGCCCCTCAAAGCATATAGTAAGGGCCAATGGAAATGATGTAGTGCTTACGTATAAAGAATTTGAACTGCTCTGCCTTCTTATATCAAACAGGGGAACTGTATTTAACAGAGACCAGATACTCCAGAGAATATGGGGCTTTGAGTTTGACGGTGAAAACAGGACCGTTGACGTTCACATAAGGACACTCAGGACAAAACTTGGAGAATGTGGAAAACTTGTGGAGACTGTAAGGGGTATTGGGTACAAAATAGGAGGTTAAGCGATGACAAAGAAAATATTCCGCAATATATTATGCGCGTCATTTGTCACCTTACTGGCCTGCTTTGTGTTCATAATGGGTATACTTTATGAATATTTCAACAGCCAGCTGCTGAATGAATTGAAAAACGAGGCGGTAATGGTTGAGCAGGGAATAGAGCTTTACGGCGAAAAATACCTTGATGATATAGATCCCGCTAACAGGATAACATGGATAGATACAGATGGTTCCGTGCTGTATGACAGCAGGATAGATGCATCTGAGCTTGAAAATCATTCGGAAAGGGAAGAAGTCAGGGAGGCTTTTGAAAACGGAAGCGGCTCCAGCCAGAGATATTCCACCACCTTTGCCGAAAAAAATGTTTATTATGCCAAGCTCATCGATGACGGCACGGTAATAAGGATATCAAGTTCACAGTACACAGTATGGGCCCTGCTGCTGGCCATGATCCAGCCTCTGCTATTTGTGTTTGTGATAGTGATCATAATTTCGGTATTTCTGGCTGTAGCGCTCTCTAAGAAGATAGTAAAGCCGCTTAACAATATGGACTTGGAAAATCCTGATGCCGATGAGAATTATCCCGAAATATCACCGCTGCTGAAGAAGATAAGCAGACAGAATATGCTTATTGACAGGCAGATGAACGCTCTTAAAAAGAGTGAGGAAGAATTTATGACCATAACTTCAAATATGAATGAGGGGCTCATAATTATTGACAAGAATACTGAGGTGCTTTCTGTAAACAAAGGAGCTTTGAAACTTTTGGGAAAGAAAGACGCAGAGATAGGCGAGAGCGTATTTACCCTGAACCGCTCAGAGGGATTCAGAAATGCTGTGGATGAGGCTCTCAAGGGCGTGCATGGAGAGGGAAGCCTTGAAATAAACGGCCGTATATGCCAGATACTTGCCAGCCCTGTATTTGACGGCGGAGATGTAAGAGGCGCTGTGGTGCTCATAATGGACGTTACCGAAAAGGAACAGAGAGAAGCTCTCAGAAGGGAGTTTACATCTAACGTATCCCATGAGCTCAAAACTCCTCTGACATCCATTTACGGCATTTCTGAAATAATGATGAACGGCATCGTAAAACCCGAGGATATGAGCAGGTTTGCTGAAAATATCCATAGTGAGAGCGGAAGGCTCATAAACTTGGTAAGTGACATAATAAGACTGTCACAGCTGGATGAATTATCGGATGACGTGGAAAAAGTTCCGGTAGATATATACGCGGCAGCAAAGTGCGTGGCCGAAAGACTTAAGTCTCTGGCTCAGAACAATGACATAACAATAAATGTGTCTGGAGAAAGCACTTCCGTAAACGCTGTGGCCTCTATGATAGATGAGATAATATATAATCTCTGTGAGAATGCTGTCAAGTATAATAAACCCGGCGGAAAGGTAGATATATTTGCCGGAACTGAAAATGGCAGAAAGATAATAAGGGTATCTGATACTGGTATCGGAATACCAAAGGAACATTTCAGCAGGATATTTGAGAGATTTTACAGGGTGGATAAGAGCCACTCCAGAAAGATCGGAGGAACAGGCCTTGGACTTTCCATCGTAAAGCATGGCGCCGCCTATAATGGAGCCAGAGTCGAGGTGGACAGCAAAGAGGGAGAAGGTACGACATTTACGGTCATATTTGATCTCAATGACAATGAATAAAAGTCGAAAACCCTAAAAATATGAACTAATTTGACACACTCTTCTTGGTGTAAAAATATGGATATTATGAAATAATATGCATATACGGCCAAAGGAGTGGTATTATGAAAAAACTATTTGCCGTCATTATGGCGGCATCTTTTATTATAATGGCTTTTCCACAGACGATATATGCTGATTATGTGGGCAGAGGGACTCACAGAGCCTATATATTCGGTTATCCTGACGGTACCGTAAGGCCTGAGGAATATATGACCCGTGAAGAGGCGGCATCGATCCTTTGCGGGGTATTTGGAGATGAGCTTGATAACGATGGATATATAATATCAGCATTTGATGATGTGAGCGCCGACAGATGGTCATTTGAGGCCATAAACTGTCTGTATTCAAACGGCGTTGTTTCCGGTAATGGCGGTTCGTTCAGGCCCGAAGATAAAATAACCAGGGCTGAGATGGCCTCGATGATATACAGACTTTCAGATGAAAAATTCGGAAGCAGGGATTTTAACGATACTGAAGGCCACTGGGCAGAAAAATATATCGAGACCGTGGCGGCTGAAGGATGGATAGCCGGCTACAGTGACGGAAGTTTCAGGCCCGATGAGAAAATAACCAGGGCAGAAGCCGTATTCCTCATAAATAAGGTGCTGGACAGAGAGCCTGAAAATAAAGAGGCTCTGCTCAATGACATGAAGGTATTCAAAGATAATACCGATGAGACAAAGTGGTATTATTTAGCCATTCAGGAGGCCTCAAACAGCCATGAATATTCCAGAAAGGATAATGGCTTTGAGGTATGGAACCTGGTAACAGAAGAAATAAAAAGACCGGTTATATGAGCCGGTCTTTTTTATGTGGGATGTATGTCATTTAAGGGTAAAACTGTTTTTATTAAAATCTATCAGCCCCTCGTCCCGGAGCTTTCCGAGAACGGAAGAAAGGGCACTCCTGTCAACGGCCAGATAATCAGCCAGCTGGCGTCTGTCAAAGGGTATGGTAAATGTCCTGCTTCCTGTCTTTACGGAAACAGATGACAGATAGGAGAGCACCTTCTCCTTGGTGGACCTTTTTGAAAGGTGTTCAGCTCGGCCCGTAAGGAAAATATTTTTCTGAGCCAGTATTTTTATCATATTTCCGGCTATATCAAAGTGAAAGCCGCAGGCGGCTGGACAGGGGGTGATGGTACGGTCCTTGTCTATGAAAAGCACTGTGCTTTTTTCCGAGGCCAGCACAGAAAGTGGGATCTTTTCTACTCCTCCCAGTACAAAGGCCTCCCCAAAGAGCATGCCTTCGGTGAGTTCCGCCAGAATGGTAACACTTCCCCAGGCATCCTCGTTTATGATCTGGATATTGCCTGAAAGAACTATGCCTATTTCATTTATGGCATCTCCGGTATGGTATATATATTCATTTTTTCCATAAAACCTCTCCCTTGCCCTGAGACAGCCCATCATGGGTGTTATGCTGTATTCAGGCACCCCCTTAAATAAGGGGCATTTTTTAAAGGCGTCTATGTTCATAAAAATTTTCCTCCAATAAAAATATAATACGTTGTAAATACAACATACTTTTGTCTGTGATTATATTAGAATACAGATACAAAGTCAATCAAGGAGGAAAATAAAATGATAAGAAAAATAATTAAAATAGACGAAGAAAAATGTAACGGATGCGGACTCTGCGCAGCTGCCTGCCATGAGGGAGCAATAGGAATGGTAAATGGAAAGGCAAAGCTTTTAAGGGAGGATTATTGTGACGGCCTTGGGGACTGTCTTCCCGCCTGCCCTGTAAATGCCATCTCATTTGAGGAAAGGGAAGCACCTGCCTATAATGAGGAAGCAGTACTTGCCTCAAAGGCTCAAAAACCTGTTCATGTATGTCCCGGAAGCATGATGAAGACCATAAAGCATGCGCCTGCTCCTGAAACAGAGGCACCCAGGGCAGAGAGTATGGCTTCACAGCTTTCCCAGTGGCCTGTACAGATAAAGCTGGTACCGATCAAGGCTCCTTACTTTGATGGCGCTAACCTTCTCATTGCCGCTGACTGTACAGCCTATGCCTATGGAAACTTTCATAATAAGTTCATTAAAAACAGGATAACTGTAATCGGCTGCCCTAAGCTGGATGAAGGCGATTACACAGAAAAACTTACGGAAATAATAAAGAACAATGATATAAAGAGCATGACCGTTGTAAAGATGGAAGTGCCATGCTGCGGAGGAATAGAGAGAGCTGCTGTTACGGCCCTTAAAAACAGTGGAAAGTTTATTCCCTGGCAGATCTATACCATAACAACAGACGGTATGATAAAAGAATAAAATAGCTCAGAAAAATTATTTTTCCTATTAATTTGATAGGGATTGACAAAGCTCACCTAATTAATTACAATTATAAACCGTATAGATTAGTATTATTTAGGTGCGCCGCCGTCTGGCGGAGCAAGGAGGTTTTTATATGCTGGAACTTAAAAATATCCGCTGGAGCCTTCCTGACGGAGGGGAGATCCTTAAAGATATAAGTCTTAAAATACCCGATGGACAGCTTACTGTAATCACAGGTCCTAACGGAGGCGGAAAGACATCACTGGCAAAACTCATAGCCGGAATAGAAAAACCCTCAGGAGGACAGATACTCCTTGACGGTGAAGATATAACAGACTGGGACATCACAAAGAGAGCTAAAAACGGAATTGGCTATGCTTTTCAGCAGCCCGTACGTTTTAAAGGCCTTGCCGTAAGAGACCTTCTGGAGCTTGCCGCAGGCGAGAAACTTCCTGAAGGCGGAATGTGTGATATCCTCGGAGAGGTCGGACTCTGTGCCAAGGACTATATCGACAGGGATGTGGATGCTTCTCTTTCAGGCGGCGAGAGCAAAAGGATAGAGATAGCCACTGTGCTTGCCAGAAGAAACGTAAAAATACTCGTATTTGACGAGCCCGAAGCAGGTATCGACCTTTGGAGTTTTACAGGACTTATCGACGCTTTCCAGAGGATAAAGAGCAAACATGATGAAGCTCTTCTTATCATTTCTCATCAGGAGCGTATACTTGACATTGCCGATAAGATAGTTGTTATCGCCGACGGCAAAATACGTACAGAAGGTCCCAAGGACGAAATACTTCCCGAACTTCTCTCAGGAGAAAAGGGAGCAAGGTGTCCCCTTGGAAAAGACAGAAAGGAAGTGCCTGTAAATGAATAATGTTACACAGTCCCTCCTGAGCATACTTTCGGACTGGAAGGGTGAATTTAAAGGAGCTTTCAACATAAGGGAAGACGGAGGCTGTGCCGGAAGACAGTCTTCAGCCAACATTAAAATAGAGTCCAAGAAAGATCTTCCCGGACTTGACATACACATCAAACCTGGTACAAAGGGAGAAACTGTTTATATCCCTGCATGTGTTACCCATGGTAATGTTGATGACCTTGTATATAATGATTTCTTTGTAGGTGAAGGCGCAGATGTTGTCATTGTTGCCGGATGCGGAGTCCATACAGATGACGAGGAAGAAGCGCGCCACAACGGTATACACAGATTTTTCCTTGAAAAGGGCGCAAAGGTGCTCTATAAGGAAAAACATATCGGAACAGGTAATGGTACAGGATTAAAAAGGATCGACCCTGTAACTGATGTTGACCTGGGTGAGGATTCAGTACTTGAGATGGATACAGTACAGCTTTCAGGCGTAGACAAGACCACAAGAACTACCCGTGGAAAGCTTGGCGCAAGGGCAAAACTCATAATCAGAGAGCGTATCATGACAGATGGAGATGAGACAGCAAAGACTGATTTTGAAGTTTCCATGGATGGAGAAGATTCAGGTGTTGACCTTATCTCACGTTCCGTTGCCAAGGACAATTCATATCAGGAATACCATTCAGTTATCAAGGGCAACTGCCGCTGTACAGGACATTCCGAATGTGATGCCATACTTGTGGGAAATGGAAAGGTAAACGCTGCTCCTGAGCTTTATGCAGGAGACATCGATGCTTCCCTTATCCACGAGGCTGCCATCGGAAAGATCGCGGGAGAACAGATAACAAAACTTCGTACGCTCGGTCTTACTGAGGAAGAAGCTGAAGCTAAAATAATCGAAGGATTCTTAAAGGCGTAAAATATTAGACGGCTGCTTTTTAAAGCAGCCGTTATTTTTTTTGTAAAGTCAGTTTTTCTTAAATGTTAATTAATAATGAATGTGAAAGTTTGACGATATCAGCGGGCAATGTTATACTTAAACTCGGAATGTTTTAAGATCTAAGGATTTTATGAAGGCAAAATATTAATAAAAGGTGATACAGATGGATAACGAATTTGAAAAGGACAAAGAGGAAATGACAAACGATATTCCCCAGTCCGAAGGCCCCAATACGGATGAAGCCGCAAAAGAGGCTGAAAATGCAGAAACTCCTGAAGAAAATGCGGCAGAAGCGGCTCCTGAGAATCCCGGAGAAGATGTACAAGAAGATCAGCATACAGAGGGAGAGATAAAGGAAGAACTTTCAGGTCCAGATGACGCTGGCGAGCAGATAACAGAGGATGCTCCTTCACAAAAAGCTTCCGCAGAAGACAGCGTGGATTCTGATGGTGCAGAAAACGCCGGAAATACTGAGGACATGACAGAGACAGCTGACATGACAGATACTAGTGAGACAAATGACACAGAATCTGAGGAAAAAGAAAATTCGGAAAATGGCGGGGCTGTAGAAAATAAAGAGGCAGCTGAGGGCCAGGAGACAGAAGAGGCTCCAAAGGAAGGAACATCTGAAGTTTCTGAAGAAAATGCTGAAGACAGCGGGGCAGCCCTTGCTGAAGTTTCTGAGAAGAAAAAGAATTTCTTTGTTAGATGGAAAGAAAGAGCCCGCGAAAAGGAAAGACAGAAGATCGAAAGATTTGAGCTCAGCGAGCAGAACATGAGGCGTATAAGAGAAGAACGCAAAGCTGAGATGTTTGCCGACGGAAAGGAACCCAATTTTATACAGAAATTCCTTATGTCGGAGGGCAAATATATAAATTATGAAAATAAGCAGATAATAGTCCTTGCCGCTGCAGCGATAATAGGTATCATAATCGTTGTTTTGGCATGTATGACAGGAATAATAACAAAGGAAAAATTTGGACTTGGCGGACTGGAGTCAAGGGCTATAGTATATTCAAAGGATAATTCGTTATACTGCTATGACCTTAAAAATGAACCGGTCATGATCTCAGATAATCTTTCTTCCGGCGGTTCAGCCACATACAGCTATGTAGGAAGCGGCACGACCGTTGCGGAAGATGGAAAGAGCGTATACTTCATCGACAATGTGGCAGCCGATGGAACATTCAGCCTTAATTTCTATATGGCAGGAAAGAGCGCTGACCCTTCACTTATAAGTGATAATGTCATAGATTATGAGATAAGCTATAAAGGCGATGGAGCAGTATATGTGGTTGAAGACCCTGATACAGCAGCAACAGCTCTTTATTCTTACAGCAGAAAGAGTGGAGAATCCACAAAAATAGTAGACGGCATAAACTCAGGCAAATCAAATTATGGTATTTCTTCTGATGGCAAGAAGATAATCTATGCTGCTGACCAGGATGGAACAGTTAACTTTAACATATGCAATTTGGATGGAAGCGGCTTAGAGACGATCGATACTGATGTTGCCCAGTACATAATAACTGAAAAGAGCAACTTTATATATTATATAAAGTCAGTTACAGGCGATGATGGAACAAACAGTTACAGTGTATATGGATATGACATCAAAAAGGGAACAGCTTCACTCATTGATGAAAATGTAATAACAGTCGCTCTCTCATCTGATGAGAATGCCCTTATATACTATAAATACAATGGAAATATGATAAAGGCATCTGATATAGTAAATGATGATGGTGATGATTCTGAGGAAATGAAGGCTCTCAGGGCTGAAGTTGCTGAATATGAGTTCAAGGATATCACCTGCTCAGTCTACAGATATGAAAACGGCAAGACTAGTCTCGTAAATGACAAGGTATTTACTGCTATACCCATGGACAGCGAAGGAAAATACATTGCATATACAGTACCTCAGAAACTTGATGAAATAAAAGTAAATCTTTCAGAAGTTTCATCTGTAAATGAAATATCTGCGCTCTATTATATGGAAGCGATGCAGGCCGACTGCGATACTTATATTTATGAGCTTGGCGGATTCAACGATTATATAGTATTTGAGAATCCTTATATATACTCATTCACAAGCTCCGGAAATAACGCACAGTTCGCTTGCTTTACAAACTACGACCAGAACACATCAACGGGTACACTTATGTTAGCTACACTTTCCGAAGACGGTGTAGTATCATATAGCGAGCTTGAGGATGATGTCACATCCTTCCAGTTCCTTGGAGACGGCTCAAGGATAGCATACCTCAGAGGTGTACAGGATGATGGCTCAGGAACACTTATGTATATCGAAAGCAATGTTGCAGATGAGATAAGCGACTCAGCATATTACTATGAGGCTGCTGGAGATTACTATAGAAGGGTATTCTACCTGGATAACTATGACAGCTCTACCTATGGCGGAACATTCCATTATTATCAGCAGGCCAGGGATACGGTCGTTGATGAGAATGTTTATATGTTCGCATATAGAAATAACAATAACGCGCTTTATATGAAGGATTATAACATCCTTACTGGAACAGGAGACCTCTACTACCTTGATGGAAGCAAATCTGTCCTTGTTGATGAGGATGTATCAAGCATATTTGATTTTTATAGTGTGGCGTAAGATATAATTATGATTGGATGATTGAATATGATCAGGGAAACTTTTTCACAGGATGAGACCGAAAAAATCGGATATGAGATAGGCTCTAAAGCAGGCCCCGGACAGATATATTGTCTGTCCGGCGACCTTGGAGTAGGAAAGACCGTTTTTACCAGGGGATTTGCCAGGGGACTTGGTATTGAGGAACATATAACAAGCCCCACATTCACCCTTATAAATGAGTATGAGGGAAGACTGCCTCTTTATCATTTTGACGTTTACAGGGTTGCGGATCCTGAGGAAATGGATTATATTGGTAGTGATGAATACTTTTTTGGAAACGGTGTATGCCTGATAGAATGGGCTGAACTGATAAAGGATATCATCCCTGATAATGCGGTATGGATAAAGATAGAAAAGGACCTGGATAAGGGGCTTGACTACAGAAAGATAACGATTGAGGAGGCTTAAAATGAAGATACTGGCTGTTGAGGCTTCAGGGGCTGTGGCTGCCGCTGCGCTGACTGAAGATAATATACTCAGGGCGGAATTTACGCTCAATTATAAGATGACACACTCACAGACGTTAATGCCTCTGATTAATGAGATAAAGGAATATTTGAAACTTGACCTTAAGACCATAGATTATATTGCCTGCTCCGCTGGCCCGGGATCATTCACCGGCCTCAGGATAGGAGCAGCTACGGCCAAGGGCATCGCCATGGGCATCAAAAAGCCCATAGTACCTGTTTCAACCCTTGCCGGGCTCGCATACAATGTCTATATGGCGGATGCTGTTGTGTGTCCTGTTATAGACGCAAGAAGAGATCAGGTCTATACAGCCTTTTATGACTGGAAGGATGGAAAACTTAATACCATCACTGAAGACAGGATAGCTATGATAGACGATGTTATTAATGAAGCTGCCGCTTTTGGCAGAAAGGTCATATTTGTGGGAGACGGGATATTCGTCCATGGGGATAAGCTCAAAAAAATGGATGGATCTATTCTGGCTCCGGCCTCATGTAATATGCAGAGGGCTGCAAGCATAGCTTCTCTGGCCGCTGAACTTGTAAAAGAGGGCAGATATATGGATGGAAGCGGCTTTGTTCCTGTATATCTGAGAAAATCCCAGGCGGAAAGAGAACTGGAAGAAAAAATGCAGGGAGCGAAAAAGAATGATTGATGTTATCCCCATGACGCTGGATTATGTTGATGATGTGGCTGCCATAGATGAAAACTGTTTCCATGTGCCCTGGACCAGAGACGACTTTGAAAAAGAAATAAGAGAAAATAATATGGCCATATATTTTGTGGCTGTAAATGATGAAGGCAGAGCCGTCGGATATGCTGGAATGTGGCATGTCGTTAATGAGGGACATATTACGAATGTGGCGGTCCTTGAAAAATACAGAAGAGAGGGCATAGGCGATATGCTTATGGATGCCCTGGAGAAAAAGGCTCTGGAGCTTGAGATGATAGGTATAACCCTTGAGGTAAGGATATCAAATTATGGAGCCCAGAAACTTTATACTAAACACGGATATAAGCCGGAAGGCTTCAGAAAAAGATATTATACTGACACAAACGAAGACGCGATAATTATGTGGAAGTACTTTCCCAACTATGAGAATTACAGCGACACGCTGTGAAAGGGAGGTGTCCAATGAGAGAGTTAAGATATGACGAATTAAAAAATGTATGTGATCCGGCGGCGTTCGGATTTAAAACAACGGACGAGGTAGATTCCTTTGAGGGCATAATCGGGCAGGAAAGGGCCATAAAGGCTTTTGAATTCGGACTTAATGTAAAAATGAAGGGATATAACATTTATGTTTCTGGACCTTCAGGATCAGGCAAGACCACATATGCCAGACAGAGCGCTGAGAAGAAGGCAAAGGAAGAAAAGGTGCCCTATGACTGGTGTTATGTATATAATTTTGATGACCCAAGGAGCCCCCTGTCATTAAGGTTCGCGCCCGGAGTAGGAAGACAGTTCAGGGATGATATGAATGAGCTGATCTCGTTTTTTAAGACTGAGCTCTCAAAAGCCTTTGCTTCGGAGGACTATGACAGACAGAAGACAGACCTTTCACGTACATATGATGAAAAAAGAGATGAACTTATAAAGAGACTGGATACAGTTGCTTCTGATAACGGCTTTTCTCTTAAAACATCCACATCAGGCATTATTTTTCAGCCAGTTGTCAATGGACAGCTCATTGACGAAGAAAACTATGACAGCCTTGATGAGGACGTAAAAGAAGGCATCAATAACAGGCTTGAGGCAATGCAGGACGAAGTCAACTCTATAATGAGAGATATCAAAGGTGTTGACAAGGAATACCGTCAGAAGATGGATGACCTGGATTATAAGATAGGTATGTTTGCCATCGGCCATTATGTAAGCTCGCTTCAGGAAAAGTACCAGAACAGTGAAAGGGTAATAAAATATCTTGAGGCTGTCCAGGAGGACGTTCTTGAAAATATAGACCAGTTTGCTGAAAGTGAGCCGGATGAGGAAGACCCCATAGCTGCTCTTATACCTAAAATAGGCGGAGCTAAAAATGAGGATGCCACCCTTAAGTACAGAGTAAATCTTATAGTTGACAACTCCAAGACTGAGGGAGCTCCTGTAATAGTTGATTATAATCCAACCTACTATAACCTGGTGGGTGAAGTGGAATATGATAATGAATACGGCAACCTTACCACGGACTTTATGAAGATAAAGGCAGGACTTATGCATAAGGCCAACGGGGGATATCTTATTATCCAAGCCCAGGACCTTTTGAGCAATGTTCAGGCGTGGGAAGCCTTAAGAAGGATAATAAAGACAAGGGAGATAACCATAGAGAACCTCAGGGACCAGATAGGGGCTATAACGGTCACTACCCTTAAGCCTGAGCCCATACCTGCGGATGTTAAGGTTATACTCATAGGCGGCGCCTATTATTATGAGCTTTTAAGGGGCTATGATGATGATTTTTCAAAGCTGTTCAAAATAAGGGCAGACTTTGATTATGAAATGGACCGCAGTGAGGACAATATTTATAAGATAGCTGGTTTTATAAGCAGATTCAGTAAAAGTGAGAATACAGCGCCCTTTGACAGCTCAGCCGTAGCTGCTGTCATTGAGTATGCGTCAAGGATCGTTGAAAGCCAGAAAAAGATGTCCACAAGATTTAATCTTATAAGTGAAATACTGGCTGAATCGGCTACATGGGCAATGATGGACGGTGCAAAGGTAATAACAGCTGAGTATGTGAAAAAAGCCAGCAGTGAAAGGGAACACCGTCTTGATATGTATCAGGAAAAGATGAATGAACTGCTGGATGATGATACAGTAATGATAGCCACCGACGGCAAATTCGTTGGTAAGATAAACGGCCTGGCAGTCCTGGATATGGGAGACTATGTTTTTGGAAGCCCCACCAGGATAACGGCTACGACCTATATGGGAAAATCGGGCATAGTAAACATTGAAAAAGAGGCTGATATGAGCGGTCCTACCCATAATAAGGGCGTGCAGATAATAACTGGTTATCTGGGAAGCATGTATGCTCAGAATATGCCGCTTTCTTTAAGCTGCAGGATAGCCTTTGAGCAGAACTATAATGGAATAGACGGAGACAGTGCCTCCAGTACGGAGCTTTACTGTATACTGTCAAGCCTTTCAGGCATACCCGTTGACCAGTCCCTTGCCGTGACAGGCTCAGTCAACCAGTGCGGCGAGATACAGGCCATAGGAGGCGTTACCTATAAGATAGAGGGCTACTTTGATCTGTGCAGCAGAAGAGGGCTTACAGGGCGTCAGGGAGTTGTTATACCAGTATCCAATATAAAAGACCTGGTGCTCAAGGATGAGGTCATAGAGGCTGTTAAAAACGGAATGTTCCATATATACCCGGTATCTACCATTGATGAGGGTATAGAGATACTTCTTGGCACTGAAGCCGGAGTAAAGGACGAAAATGGAGAGTATCCTCCTGAATCCGTTCATGGCAGAGTTATGGCGAAACTTAAGGAATTTAATGAATTGAACAAAGAAGAATGATATGGTTTCATAAACAGCGCATATATCCTAAGAGCTTAGGATGATGTGAGGATATGAAAGTATTGTCTAAGTTTATAAAGATCAGCCGGCTTCAAAGGAAGCCGGCTTTGTGATGTTTATGGTATAATGGGATAAGATCCTGAAAGATTGATGGTTTACAAGAGGTGATGACATGCTGGATGAATACAGTACGATACTTGAAAGGGCTGAGGCTGAGCTCGTTGAAAAAAAGTCAAAATTTATCGCCACGGTCTGTCCGGTGAAGAGTGAGGAGGAGGCCAGGGCGTTCATAGCGGAAATGAGGAAAAAATACTGGGATGCCACCCACAATGTATTTGCCTATCAAATAGGTGAGAGAAATGAGATACAGCGTTCAAGTGATGATGGCGAGCCCCAGGGGACAGCAGGAAAGCCGGTACTGGATGTTCTGGCGGGCGGAGATATAAAAAATACCGCAATAGTCGTCACAAGATATTTTGGAGGGACCCTTTTAGGTAAAGGGGGCCTTGTAAGGGCCTATGGAAGATGTGCAAAACTTGGAATAGAGGAAGCCGGCATAGCCAAGGTAAGGCATTACAGGGAATGTTCCGTTTCTACCGACTATACTACGGCCGGAAAGATTCAGTATGAGATAACTAAGGGGGAATACATACTTAAGGACACCATTTATACGGATAAGGTGGAGTTTATTGTGCTGCTTGACAGGGATAATGAGGAGACTTTCAGAGAGATGGTAAAGGAAGTATCCATGGGAAAGTCAGAGACATCCCAGTTAAGGGAAATATACGGAGCCTGGGTAAAGGGAAGGCTTGTTGAAGTGGAATAATGACACCATAAAGCTGTATGACAGCCTACATATATTTAGTCTGACAAATGAAGCACCTGATACAATAATCAGATGTTTTATTTTACTTTTTTTGCAAAAACATATCACATGTATATAAAAATATGCATAAAAAATTATTTATTGTATGTGAATAATTTCTATAAGTTGTTATGTCATAACAAAATATATTAGACATAATTTCATATACATATTGACATTATTAATTCTTAATGGTATATTTTCCACATAAGTGTTTGAAAAAATACATTTATTTTTGGGGCTGTAATGTGTTATCAGACACTAATGTACTTTAATTGACATCTTAGTTTTAAGTTGTATGTTGTATGACTTAATCTTATTAGTATGATGTCAAAACATTAAAGGAAGGGAATTTTAACCAGCCAGACCGGTAATGGGGAAAACCCGGTTTGCAAAAACTGAAAACAAATGATCTGGAAAGGGGAATTGTATTATGTCAAATTCAACAACTAAGGTTGCCAGCTGGACAGCAGCTTTCAGCGTTGCGTCAGTTTGGTTTGGAACACACGTTGGCGGAGGTTTTGCTACAGGTAATCAGGCTATACAGTATTATGTTCAGTATGGCTGGATGGCATCATTCCTTCCTATGGTAGCTATGGGTATACTAGCCCTCGTGCTTAAAGAAGCAATGACTATGGCCACCACAAGAAATATGTATACATATAAAGAAGTATTTACTGAACTCTGGGCACCCTATACTAAACTTGAGATCACAATGGAAGTATTCAACTTCGTAATCATACTTGCAGCTGTAGGCTCAGCAATTGCAGGAGCAGCTACACTGCTTACAAATTACGGAATACCCTATGGCGTTGCTGTATGTATAATCGGCCTGATCCTTGTATTCCTCGTTATTTTTGGTGTAGGTCTCATCATTAAAGCTTCCGCTGTTATGTCGATAGTTATACTTATCGCATCATTCACAATGTATTTCATAGCTATAGCAAACCACAGCGATTCTATTATTGAAGCTGTTACAGCTGGTAATGCCCAGGTTGGCTCAGCTGTCTGGAAGACCTTGGTTTATTCAGGTTTCCAGTGCGTTGCTGTTCCCTCGATGATCGCTGCTTCATCAATGCTTAATGTTAAAGGCGTTAAGAAGGCGTCTCTCCTTGGCTGGTTAATGAATGGTCTTGCCCTTACAGTATCATGTATCATGCTCCTTGGCTGGTACGATGAAGTTCTTGCTGCTGAGGCTACAACTCTTCCTAATCTCTTTGTATGCAATACTCTCGGTATCGGTGTTCTTTCAATATGCTACCAGGTATCACTGTTCTTCGCATTTATTTCTACCTGCGTAACTACCATATTCACAATGGTCCAGAAATTCGAAAATAAAGTGTTCGTACACAGTATCTCAAAACTTATAGTAAGACGTGTTATCGTTGCCATTATCTGTATCATAGTATGTATGTGCGTATCAATGGTAGGTCTTGATAATATCATCAAATACGCTTACGGATACTGCGGATACTTAGGACTTGTCGTTATTACTGTTCCTATGCTTACAATTGGACATAAGAAGAATAAAGAGTACATTGCTGCTCATCCTGAATGTTTAAAATAATATTAGTCTAAAGTGGTTAAAATTCTCAGATATAAAAGGAAAGCCCGGTCATATGACCGGGCTTT
>JABLTR010006665.1_pt1 | contig 56355 bp, 62 predicted proteins | sample 7160071 | NCBI WGS metagenome assembly JABLTR01 (sample SAMN14651230, study PRJNA627086) | human gut metagenome | isolation source: feces | host: Homo sapiens | reverse complement strand
CGGGTGGCGATGACCTCGATCTCCACCAAGGCATCCTTGGGCAGGCGGGCCACGGCAAAGCAGGAGCGGGCAGGCTTATGATCCCCGAAATACTGGGCATAAATCTCGTTGAAGAGGGAGAAGTCCTCCATATTGGACAGGTAGCAGGTGGTCTTCACCACGTCCTTCAACGTGAGGTTGGCAGACTTCAGGATAGAAATGATGTTCTCCAAGGCCTGGACGGTCTGAGCAGCCAGACTGTGCGCCATAGCGCCAGTGTCAGGGATGAGGCCCAGCTGACCGGAGAGGAAGATCAGCCCATTGGCTTCGATGGCCTGGGAATAGGGGCCGATGGCCTCAGGGGCCTTCTCAGTGTGCAGAATTTCCATCATAGTGAACGCGTCCTTTCTTTCTGATATCCATATTTTGCCGCGTCCTGAGGCCGCGCTCAGGACCCGTTTGTGTACTATGCCGTCTTATATTCCCTTAAATTTTACCCTACCTTTTCTTATGACGCAAGTACCTTTGTCTTTCCCAGAAAAACCTTGGCGAGAGATACAAAAACGTTCCGTTCTTCTCCCCTCCCCTTTTTCCAATTCTGACAAGAAATTTTCCGCTCCCAACACTCCCTCTCCCTTGCCTGCCTTGTTGCCCTATGCTAGAATAGAAACAATCCCTTCCCGATTGCGCCCGGCGGATCTCCAGATCCGCGGCCCGAGGGAAGCCCATTGACCAAAGACAGGAGTGATTACCATGGAATATACCTTTGGCCTCATCGGCAGCGGCAACATGGGGGGCGCCATCGCCCATGCCGTGAGTCAGACCACAAAAGCCGGTATTCTCGCGGACCACAACCCGCAGCGGGCCCAGAGCCTGGCAGAGGAGCTGGGTTTTGCCCACGGCACCAACGAAGTGGTCGCCCAAAACAGCCAATACCTCTTTCTCGGCGTAAAGCCCCATTTGATGGGGGCGATGTTGGCAGACATCCAGTCCGTCCTAGCTGCCCGCCAGGATGCGTTTGTCCTGGTTACCATGGCAGCGGGGCTGGCCATTGAACAGATCCAGCGCATGGCCGGGGGCCCTTATCCCGTCATTCGCATCATGCCCAACACCCCAGTGGCTGTGGGGCAGGGGGTGGTTTTGTATCACGCCAGTGAACAGGTCAGCCCGGAGCAGGTGGACCAGTTCCTTCAGCTCATGGAGAAGGCAGGCGGCCTCTATCCTTTGGAAGAATCCCTGATGGACGTGGGAGCCGCCGTCTCCGGCTGTGGTCCTGCCTATGCCTACTTGGTACTAGACGCCATGGCCGACGGAGGGGTGGCCTGCGGCTTGCCCCGCGCCGATGCGGTGCGTTTTGCCGCGCAAACCCTTCTGGGGGCAGCCCAGATGGTGCTGACCACCGGCAAGCACCCAGACCAGCTTAAAAATGAGGTGTGCAGCCCCGGCGGCAGCACCATCCAAGGGGTGCGCACCTTAGAGCAGAGGGCCGTCCGTGCCGCGATGATGGATGCTGTCATCACGGCTTGCGACAAGAATGCAGCCCTTGGCAAGTAAAACTCCTTGTCAGACTATTTCTTGAGAAAAAACGCACCGTGCCATCACGTCACGGTGCGTTTTTTCGTCTTTGGTGGGTCCGGGGGTGTTTCCGGCCAATGGGGGGAGATCCATTTCTGCCAGAGGGTGGACGCCAGCCACCCGCAAAACACTCCAGTCGCCACACCACCCAACACGTCGGTCAGGAAGTGCAGGTAAAGGTACATCCGGGAAAATCCAATGCCCCCTGCCAGGGCCAAGGCAGGCCACCGTCCCTTCCAGCGATTGAGGAAGAGAACTGTCACCGCAGCGAAGGAGGCCGAGGTATGTCCCGAGGGGAAGGAGGGGTCCTGGGGTTCGGGCACCAAGAGCTGGACCATCTGATTCAAATCAAAGGGACGAACCCGATCCACCGCATTTTTTAGCAGGAGGTTACAAAGTACCAGGCTCAGGAGCAAAGCAATCAACACCTGTAAGCCGGTGCCCCGTTTGCCCCGCTGAAGCAGCAAGATGGCCACTGCCAACGCGATCCAGATGAGCCCGCCGTTGCCCAGGCTTGTGAGCACGGGCATCACTTCATCCCAAAACTCATTGTGGCAGTTGGTTTGAATCCAGTTGAGGATTCCCAATTCCGCCACAGACAGTGACGCCATGCCACCGCCTCCCTTCTATCGATGGAGTTGCGGTGCTATTTTAGCACAGGATGGGGGAAGACGCAAGGAAATCCCCACTTTTCCGGTCGGGAAGCGCCAAAATCTCTGCAGTGATCCTCTCCGTGGCTGCCTGGGCAACGGAGAAATTCACATGGGGATGATACAGCTCTTCCAAGACATCATGGCAGGCTTTGGCCTGGGCCAGGTGCCCCATCCCCTCCGCCAACAACTCCTCGGCTACGCGGTCGGACAAGCGGAGGAAACTGCGCCCCTCTTGCCAGGCCTCTTTTTCCACCAGACTTTCCGTGCGGATGGTCCGATACCCGTGACTCTGCTGCCAAGGCCCTGTGGCAAACGCCAGAGACAGCTGTGGGACCAGCAAATGCTCCAGGCGGGCAGGTTCCTCCGGGCAGGGGCAAGCGATCACATCGCACCCTCCGGCGAGAAACCCTTTGCGAAGATGCTCCAGCAGGATTCCAGCCAGGCCACCATCATCTTGGATCACATAGCCACGCTCACACAGCACCAGCACGGTTTTTTCCAGCAGCAACCGCCCCCGGCAAGTAGGGCCGCCTAGGAAACGCCGTTGTTCTTTCCCCGGTACTGCACCAGGGGATTTTAGCGTCTTTGTCAATAGGGCCATCGCCCGCTTCTCTGTTTTCTGAAGGGTTTCCTCCGTGTGGAGAGGGGTGGTTCCTCGGCGGCGGGCCTCCACGGCACCGGCAATCGCCCGATAGGCCTGCGGGTAGTAGGAGCGGTATGCCTGGACGGCGGCCACAATCTCCTGCCGCTGGGCGAACAGGGCCTTGCGGTCGTATCCCGCACCCAGGTCCACATAGTGGCCGGTGGCACCCACATACGTGGGGTCCATCACGTGGGGGGAAGTCCCGTCTACCACAGCAGCCCCCTTCCCCGGAATGTAGATTCCATCCAACGAATCTGGGTCACCGGAACAGAGGATGTACTCCACGCCATACCCCGCCGCCAGGGCCGCTTGGGCCACCTGGGTCATGAGCGTAGACTTGCCGCACCCTGCTCCGCCTTTCAGGCAATAAAAGGCCTGGAGTTTTCGCTGGTCCACCCACCGGTCATACAGGGAAACAAAACCACCTGCGGCATTGGCCCCTAGGAAAAATTGGATTTGCGTAACATCTGACATGTTGTAACCTCCCAGTCAAAGGATTGGTTTACTCCAGTGTACGCCGGAGGGGTTCCTTTGGACACCATCCCCTTGGGGCGGGTAATTTACAGCCAGTCGTCGATCACCTCCCGTAAAGTGCAAGGGGTTACGCCCCCGCGCGCCAGCATCTGTGCCAAGGACAGGATTCGCTCTGGACGCACGGTAATATCCAGCACTTCCTCTCGCTCTCCAGTCTGGAGCATGGTGATGCAGACCCCATAACTTTCGCAAGAGACTGGAGGGGGAACGGTTCGCACCAAGATCCAGTACACACAGGTGGCTGGCCGGCCGATCTGGTTACTGAGATCGACCATGTCGTAAAACAGCTCTCTCATTCAATGTCTTCCTCCCAAATTTTATCATTTTGTAACCTTTTGTATTTTTATTGTAATGTCAAAAACTGCTCTTGGGAAGGATTTTCGTTCCTCGCCTTTCGACAGGGTTCGAGCCATTGTTCCGTTTTGCCAAGAAATTTAGGTGTTTTAGCGGATTTTTCCCATTACAAATGTCGAAAACTTCTCCCCTTCTTTCTGTATTTTTACATCTTTTCCGACGAGGCTTCCAGCATTTTCCACGTCGTGCACTGCCAGTCTCTCTCTGTCCGGCAAGGTTCGACAGCTTTCTGCCTCTGATCGTCTTTTCTGGACTGTACGGCGCAAAAATTTTTCTCTGGCTCTTTCTGCATTTTTGGATTGACAAGGAGGGCAAGCTGTGGTAGTATAATTTTCGCATCTAACCGGGATCCCCTCCACACGGAGAGATGTCCGAGCGGTTTAAGGAGCTGGTCTTGAAAACCAGTGACCCGAAAGGGCCGTGGGTTCGAATCCCACTCTCTCCGCCAACTTTCATACAAAGCCGAACAATTCGGACTTGGAGAAGTACCCAAGTGGCCGAAGGGGCTCCCCTGCTAAGGGAGTAGGGCGTGTTGAGCGTCGCGAGGGTTCAAATCCCTCCTTCTCCGCCAAAAGAAACACCCTTGAACGGTTTCGTTCAAGGGTGTTTTCTATCATTTCTAACCCTAGCCCATATCCCGGAACGGCATCCCGATCCATTCCCAATTGGAAAGGAGTTCTTCTCTCATGGATGGTCTCACGCCCATACAAGCCCAGCTCTTCGCCCTGCAAGATCTCGACTATCGCACCTTCCACTGCAAGCTGATGCCCACCGTAGACCCGGAGCGGGTCATCGGGGTCCGCACCCCTCAAATCCGTCAGCTGGCCAAACAGCTGTCTGGAACCCCAGAAGGAGAAGCGTTCCTGCAAGCCCTCCCCCACCGGTACTATGAAGAGAACAATCTCCACGGCGCCCTGCTCTCTCTGGGGAAGTCCTACTCCTGGGTGTTGGAGGGGGTAAACGCTTTTCTGCCCTATGTAGACAACTGGGCCACCTGTGACCTGCTTTCCCCCAAGGTGTTCCGCAAGCACTTACCTGAGCTGCGGAGGGAGATTCCCCGCTGGCTGGCAAATCCCCACCCCTATACCGTCCGTTTTGGCCTGGGGATGCTGCTGTCCTTTTACTGGGGGACCGACTTTCAGAGAGAATATTTGGACTGGGCCGCGGCCCTGCAGCGGGAGGAGTACTATGTCAAGATGATGGTGGCCTGGTACTTCGCCACTGCCTTGGCCAAGGAGTATGCGGTGACCCTTCCCTACCTCCAAGCCCACCGCCTGGATCCCTGGACCCACAACAAGGCCATTCAGAAGGCCGTGGAAAGTACCCGGGTTTCTCCAGAGCACAAGGCGTATCTCCGCACCTTGAAAGTGAAATCTCCCCCTCAACCTACCCTGTGAGAAAGGATGTGTCCCTATGCGCGCCTATACCTATGTTTCCCCCGGTACCCTTGCCTGGATGGACAAGCCGAAGCCTGTCCTCCAACATCCTCGGGACGCCATCGTCCGCGTGACCTTGGCCAGCATCTGCACCAGTGACCTGCATATCAAACACGGCGCTGTCCCCCGGGCGGTTCCAGGCATCACCCTGGGACATGAAATGGTGGGCATCGTGGAGGAAGTGGGTTCCTCCATTTCCCGCCTTCACCCCGGCGATCGGGTTGCCGTCAATGTGGAGACCTTCTGCGGGGACTGCTTCTTCTGCCGCCACGGGTATGTGAACAACTGTACCGATCCCAACGGCGGCTGGGCCCTGGGCTGCCGGATCGATGGCGGTCAAGCAGAGTATGTCCGGGTGCCGTATGCCGACCAAGGGCTCACGAAAATCCCGGATGGGGTGTCGGATCGGCAGGCCCTTTTCGCCGGGGACTTGTTGGCCACCGGTTTCTGGGCCACCAGGATCTCCCACATTACGCCAGAGGACACGGTTCTCCTTCTAGGTGCCGGGCCCACAGGGTTGTGTACCCTCCAGTGTATCTTGTTAAAACAGCCCAAGGGCGTCATTGTCTGTGAAAAGTCCCCCCAACGCCGGGATTTTGTTCGACAGCACTACCCGCAGGTTATGGTCACTTCCCCGGAGGAAGTGCTTCCCTTTACCCTATCCCATACGGAGCACGGGGGCGCTGATGTGGTCATAGAAGCCGCTGGCGGGGAGGATACCTTTTCCCTGGCCTGGCAGTGCGCCCGCCCCAATGCCCTGGTCACCATTGTGGCGATGTATGATACGCCCCAGATCCTTCCGCTCCCGGAGATGTACGGGAAAAACCTCACCTTCCTGACAGGCGGGGTGGATGGCTGCGATGTTCCAGAAATCCTCGCGCTCCTGGCCCAGGGAAAGCTCGACACCACGCCGCTCATTACCCACACCTTCCCCTTGAAAGACATTGAGGCCGCCTACGCTCTCTTTGCGCATCACCTAGACGGTGTCATTAAGGTGGCCATTGTTCCGTAAGTGGAAACAGCAAAGTCCGTCCCCAGAGGGGACGGACTTTGCTTTCTGTTGGGGGAACACCCCCCTGCTCAGCGGTCGAAGGCCGGGTTGGTATAATACACGTTTTTCTGGTCCAGCTGTTCCCGCACCTGCTGAATGGCGCTGCCAAAACGCTGGAAGTGGACGATCTCCCGCTCCCGGAGGAAGCGGATCACGTCGGTGACGTCAGGGTCATCCTTGGCCAGGCGGAGAATGTTGTCGTAAGTCACCCGGGCCTTCTGCTCGGCGGCCATATCCTCGGTGAGGTCACAGATGGGATCGCCCTTTACCCCAATGGAGGCAGCCGACCAGGGGAATCCCGAGGCTGCCGTGGGATAAATCCCCGCAGTGTGGTCCACAAAGTAGGAGGCAAACCCAGGGTTATTCTGGATCTGGTCGTCGGTGAGGTTCCGGGTCAACTGGTGAACAATGGCGGCAATCATCTCTAAGTGGCCCAGTTCCTCGGTGCCGATGTCTGTGAGCAGAGCCTGCACCGCCGGATAGGGCATGGCATACCGCTGAGAGAGGTACCGCAGGGAAGCCCCCAGCTCCCCGTCCGGCCCACCGGAGTGCATCAGGAGAGGATGTTGCCCTCGCAGTTTCCCTCCTCAGAGGGAAAACCGATATGTCAGACGGACAACCCGATTGGCCCGGTCCCATACGCAGCGGGCCAGAATGCCCTGGGCAGCGCGATGTTTGGCTTGGATGTCTGTCTCTGGATCCTCTAAGGTGGACAGCACCTGTTCCCAACGCCTCCCGTCCGGTTCTGGTTCTCCTGCCTCCCAATCATCCAGTTTTTGTTGGAGCGCCGCTTCCTGGGCCTCCAGCTCCTTTTTGGCCACTTGGTACTCTGCCAGGCTCTCCACCCCACAGAGGAAGGCCTGACGCAGCCGTTGGATTTTCGTTGCCACCGCGGCCTTCTCTCGTATAAGGTCCTGGTGTTCCCTGACCCGGTCCGTCGGCACTGGGCACATGCTGAGCCCCTTTGCCAAGGCACTATCCGCCCGAAGGCGGTCCATCACCGCACGCGCTAAGACCTCTGCCCTCACATGTTGGGAGCAGGTGCACCTTCCTTTGGCATACCCGCCACACCGGAGGTAATGGGGCTGCACAAACACCAATCCCCTGCCACAGGCAGCACAGGTGGCCAGTCCTGCCAGCCAGTGCTTTCGGTCCCCCCAAGGCCGGGCATGTCGTGGCGTGCAGTGGGTGTAGGCCGCCAGCCGTTCCGCTGCTGCTTGGAAGGTCTCCTGAGAAACCAGGGGCGGGTGGGCCCCCTCCACCTCCAACGGGGCTCCCTGTCCCCGTCCCTCGGGGTGCCATCGAAGGGTACCCAGATAGACCGGGTTGGTCAGGATATACTTCACCCGCCGGCTGTCGAAAGGATTGCCCCGGTGGGTGAGCACCCCCAGCTGCCGGGTCCACCGGGCCAAGGCGGCCATGGACTCCCCTGCCAGAAAGCGCTGATACAGGGCTTGCACCACCCTGGCTTCCTCCTCCACCGGTACCAGGGTATGCCCCTCTACTCGGTAGCCAAAGGGGGGCGCCGTTTGCAGCTCCCCCCGGCGGGCCTTTTCCACCATGCCCTTGCGCACCTCGTCGGCCAGGTTGATGGAGTAGTACTCCGCCATGGCCTCCAGCATGGCCTCTAGGATCAGGCCCATTCGGTCATCCTCTAGGTGCTCGGTGATGCTGATCACCTGCACTCCACACTGCCGGCGGAGGAGGGATTTGTAGACAATGCTGTCCTCCCGATTCCGGGCAAACCGGTCAAACTTATGGACGAGAATGGCTGTAAAGGGAGGTGGCTTTCCTTTGGCTGCGGCGATCATGGCCATGAAGGCCGGCCGGGTCTCCGCCCGCCGTCCAGAGATCCCCGCGTCCACATAGACGTGGGCAGGGTCGATGCTATAGCCGTGCTGCCTGGCATACCCCTCCAAGGCCCGCCGCTGGGCCTCCGGGGAGTACTCCGTCTGCTCCTCGGTGGACACCCGGATGTAGCAAGCCGCCTGCTGTTTCGTTTCCATCACGCGCCTCCTTTCCCTCCACTGTATGCAGAACCTGGCAAGGAAAGGCCCCTCGGTGCATACCTTATACCGAGGAGGAAAAGACATGAAGGAACCCATCCGGGCAGAAAGCCAGCTTCTAGTCGGCGGCACACTGACCTCTACAGAGGCCCTGGACCGATCCCAGCACACCTGTTTGGCCTACTGGCTGAAGGAGACCTACCTCAACGAACTGTGCCGGGGAAAAGCCACCGTCCAGACAGCAGCCTCCCGACAGAATCATACGTCAACTGAAAACGGGAAGAACTAAAAATGCCCCCGGCAAAGTATGTTTGCCGGGGGCATCCTCTGTGTGCAAGCGGGAAAACAGGCCAAACCTCTCACTGGGCCGCCAAATAGGCCGCCGTCCGCACTGCCACATTTTCCTGCAGGTTCCGATAGAAGAACTGGTAGTCATACAAATGGTACACTCCGTCTGGGAAGAGGGAATTGCTGTACGCCGCTGGGTCCACATCAGTGACCCGCAGAGTTCCCCGGTCGGGGTCCAGATAGGCCCCGGTAAACTGAGGCACTTCCGTCTCAATCTCCCCGTCGTAGTTGGTGAAGCAGGCCCCTTGGTTCAGGGACTTGTCCGCTGGGGTACTGTCGGTTTTCCAGTTTAGGGGATTGATCGCCAGGGCCTGGGTGCCCGCGGGCACCACCAGGGATTCGGTGATCCCCTCCGCCTCGGTGTTGAAGGAGATGATGACACCGGTGTCGTCCTCTCCCTGGGCCATCTGCAGGTGGGGGTACTGGTTTAGGTCCTCCTCCGTCACCGGCCAGCCGATGCAGTAAGCGGCCACCAGCAGGTCTTGGTAGGACGCTTCGTCAAAATAGTCCTCCAACAGCCGCAGCAGCATTTGGGACCCCTGGGAGAACCCCGCCAGGATCAGCGGCCGGCCGTCGTTGACCTCCGCCATGTAGTAGGTAAACGCGTCCGACACGTCCTGGTAGGCCAGGTCCAAATAGGCCTCCTGCTCCTCTGCCGTCATGGAGTAGACCGGAAAAGTCACCTGCCGGTAGTAGGGGGCATAGAGGGTGGCGGTGTCCTCATAAATCCCCCGTTCCATGTTCAGAGCACCCACGAAAGCCGATTTGGTCTCGGTGTCCTCCAGGGACATGTTGTAGTTCCCGTTATCTCCCATATCCACTGTGGGGCAGATGAGAAAGACGTCCACGTCTTTCCCCGCGCCCTCGGCATAGTAGGCCCAGTTGGCGCTGTCGCTGTAGTCCACCGGGACGGTGTCTGTGGCAGCCTGGGTGGTGTCTTGCGGAGTCTCCCCGGTGCTCTGCTCGGCCTCCCCCTGACAGCCAGCCAGAAGGGTGAGGAGCAGTGCCACAGCCAGGCACAAGGCCCCTCCTTTTTTGCACAGTTGTTTCATGCTTGTATCTCCTTCCTGTTTCATTCGATGGTTCGAATTTGGGTTAGGTCCCCACTGCATAGCTTCTCCAGGTTGCGGAAAATCTTTTCCGGCGGCCAGTCCCACCATTTCAAGTCCAGAAGGTAGGCTGTGAGGTCGGGATCAAACCGAGGCCGGATCACCCGGCAGGGGTTGCCCCCGGCGATGACATAAGGGGGGATGTCTCGGCTCACCACGGAGTTGGCCGCCACGATGGCCCCATCTCCAATGTGAACCCCTGGGAGCACCGTGACGTTCTGGCCGATCCACACGTCGTTGCCCACCACCGTGTTCCCCTTAAAGGGGAGCTGTTCCAGGGTGGGGGTTACCTTCTCCCATCCGTGGCCCATGAGGTTGAAGGGGTAGGTGGTGACGCTGTTCATCCGGTGGTTGGCCCCGTTCATCACAAACTCAATGCCCCGGGCAATGGCGCAGAACTTGCCGATGATGAGCTTGTCCCCCAGGAAGGGATAGTGATGGGTGACATGGTCCTGAAACTGCTCCGGACCGTCGATGTCATCGTAGTAGGTGTACTCCCCTACCTGGATATTGGGTCGGGTGATGACGTTTTTCAAAAAACAGACCTGTTTGACCGCCTCGTTGGGGTAGACGGCGTTGGGGTCTGGCCCGTACGATGGATGTTGTTTCAAGGGTTGGGCGCTCCTTTCAGCAGGGCCAGGATCTCCTGGGCATTGGTATCCGGCTTCACCTTGGGCAGGGCAGCGGTGATGATCCCCTGCTCATCAATGACATAGGTGGACCGGACGGTGCCCATGGACACCTTGCCGTAGAGTTTCTTCTCCTTCCACACATCATAGGCCTGGATCACCTGGGTCTCCGAGTCGGCCAGAAGCAGGAAAGGCAGGTCGTGCTTGGCGGCAAACTTCTGATGGGAGGCCACAGAGTCCTTGCTCACCCCGATGACCTCCACCCCCAGAGCCTGAAACTGGCCGTAGGCTGCCCCAAAGGCACAGGCCTGGCGGGTGCAGCCAGGGGTGTTGTCCCGGGGATAGAAATACAGGACCACCTTCTTGCCCAAAAAGTCCGACAGGGAGACGGGGTTCCCGTCCTTGTCCGGCAGGGTAAAGTCCGGCGCTTTGGTACCAACTTCTAACATGGATTCATGCCTCCTTACAAAATACATAGGTCGTCTCATCGGACCGGTCCGGCTGGAACCGGTAGCCCAGGGGAGCCAGGGATTGCATGGCCTCCGGGTCTTCCGCACCCTGCTGGGCCAGGCAGCGGACCATCTCCCCCCGGGCCATCTTACACAGGGTACCCTTCTCCACCACCTTCCCCTGGCGGACCTCCCCAAAGATGCAGGTGATCAGCCGGGTACCCGGTTTCGGATGGGCGGCGATGCACCGGCTGTACTCCTGGGAGGCCAGGTTCACCACGGTGTCACTCTCCTCCCACAGGGCCTGGGCCAGGGTATCTCCCCAGTAGGCATACAGGTCCTTTTTCCCTGCTACGGAGAGCTTGGCTCCCATTTCCAACCGATATGCAACCACCCCGTCAAAGGGGCGCAGCAATCCATAGAACCCGGAGAGGATCCGCAGGTGCCCCTCCAGGTAGTCCAGTTCTTCCTGGGTCAGCACCCCCGGGGCCAGGTACTGGTACTGGATCCCTTCGTAGGCCATCACCGCCGGGGTCAGGCGGCGCTCCAGGTCCATGGTCTCCAGACGGGCCACATTCTGGGCCGCGATCCGGTCACTGCACTTCCACAGGGCCTGGAGTTCCACCGGGGACATAGCGCGAAGGGCCGCCAGAATCTCCCGGGTTTGGGGCAGAAAGCGAGGCAGGCTGTGGCATGGGAAACTGTCGGTGTCCTCCCGCATTTTCTTGGCGGGGGAAATGATCAGACGCACAGGTTCACCCCTTTCCAAAGGGTACAATCTGGCCCAGCCGCGCCAAAATTTCTTGGTCTGCCGGGCAGAAGGGATGGGATTGGGCCTCCTGCCACGTCATCCACCGGAGGTCCGCATGTTCCAGCCGCTGGGGCTCCTCCCCGGTGAGAGACGCGGCAAACAGGGTCAGGTGGATGGTGAGGTCCGGGTAGGCGTGGGTGAGTTCCAACACCGGGCGGTCAACCGACACCGTCACCCCCAGCTCCTCCTGGCATTCCCGGACCAAAGCCTGGGGTTTCGTCTCCCCCGGCTCTACTTTGCCTCCTACAAACTCCCACAGCAGCCCCCTGGCCTTGTGGGCCGGCCGCTGGCAGGCCAGGAATTTCTCCCCCCGTAGGAGGAGGGCCGCCACCACTTCTATGGGCACAGAGTGTCCCCCCTCCCCTTTCGTTGGATTGCCTCCGCCAGGTCGGCAATCCCAGGGTCCAGCACTGCCAGGGTGATGTCCATGGGGTGGTCCTGAGCAAAGCACGCCATAGCGTCCAGCGCAATCTCCAAGGCCTCCTGTTTGGGGTAGCCATAAATGCCTGCGGAGATCAGGGGGAAGGCGATGGACCGGCACCCCTGGTCCCAGGCCAGGCGGAGGGAAGTGTCATAACAGCTGCGGAGCAGCTTTGCCTCCCCCTGGCCGCCCCCGTGCCAGATGGGCCCCGCAGTATGGATGATATACTTGGCCGGCAGGGCAAAGCCCGGTGTGAGCACCGCCTGCCCTGTGGGACAGCCCCCGATGGCCCGGCAGGCCCGGTCCAGCTCCCCATAGCCGGCAGCGGCAAAGATGGCCCCGCACACCCCGCCTCCCGGGGCCAGGGCAGTGTTGGCGGCGTTGACGATGGCATCCACTGGCAAACGGGTGAGGTCCCCCACCACAACAGAAACGGGCATAAAAAGCCCTCCTTTCCCTGGATTTCTCTGGCCACAGTATACCCGGGGCAGGGAGGTTTGTCAACGAGGGCAGCAAGGCGTGGAAGGGCCGGTGCTGCCAGCATCTACGGTTAAGTTTCCCACGTCTGGCTTTAACCATAGCTCCATTGTGCGATCCGATTCTCTCTGGTATGATGGTCTCACAAAACGACGGAGGTGACCCATGAAGATCAACCAAATCATTCGCCAAAGGCGTCGGGAATTATCCCTAACGCAAGAGCAAGTCGCAGCGTACCTGGGTGTGTCTACGCCTGCGGTCAACAAGTGGGAAAAAGGGAGCACCTACCCCGACATCACCCTGCTGCCCGCCCTAGCCAGGCTGCTGCGCACCGACCTGAACACCCTGCTGTCCTTTCAGGAGGATCTGTCTGACGTGGAAATCGAAACCTTTGTGGACCATCTGGATCAGATGGTCCAGGAACAGGGGTACCAAGCCGCCTTCCAGGCCGCCTGGGACAAGGTCCAGGAATACCCCACGTGCGAGGCCCTCTTGTATTCCGCCGCGCTCTATCTGGAGGGCGCCCTGTCCCTGTATCCAGTCCAACAGCCCGAAGAATACCAGACTACCTTAGAATCCTGGTATCAGCGGTTGGCCCGCAGTGACACCCAGGAAATCAGGGACACTGCCGTCGGCATGCTGATTTCCTACGCGCGCAACCGCGGGGAATTCTCCAAAGCGGAGGAGCTCATCCAAACGCTCCCAGATTCCCCCATCGACAAGGAGGAGCAGTTGGCCATTCTCTACCAGCGCCAGGGGAAATACGAGCAGGCACAGGGGATTTGGGAACACCGCATCTTACACGGGGTCACAGAGATCCAAACGGCATTGATGAACAAGCTGGAATGGGCCCTGCTGCGAAAGCGCCCGCAAGAGGCGGAGGCCCTGGCAGACTTGTACGAAACCGTAACCTCCCTTTTCTGCTTCCCCGGTTGGATGCGCTACAACGCCCGCCTGCAGATTGCCTTAGATGCGCAGGATGGCGATGCCTGCTTCGCCATCCTCTCCCAGATGCTGCCAGCTATGAAAGAGGCGTGGGATCCCCAGACACATCCCCTGTACGCCAGCGCAGACGACGCCGGCGGATCCACCTTCCTGTCCAGCAGGCTAGCAGACACGTTTTGTTTCGAACTGTCCACTCACGAGGAGTATGCCTTTCTCCGTGACCGGGCCGACTTTAACGCACTTATGGAAACGGTTGGCCATCGGTCATAGGCACGGCGTGTTTTCCAAAGGGGTAGAAAAGCCAGGGGCGGCAGCACATTTGCTGCCGTCCCTGGCTTGCTACATTTTGATTTTAGAACCATGGCGAAAGGGCTTCAGACAATGGCCTGCGCGGCCTGCTTTTGGGCAAACTCCCGGGCAAACACGGCGGCCCCCAGGGCCCCCATCACCTGGGGGTTCCCCAGGACTTGGACCGATTGGTGAAGGGACTGACTGAGGGCATCCACCAACGCCCCGTTGAGAGCTCCACCCCCGGTCATCACCACCTGGGGTTCCACACCCACCCGGCCGGCCATGCCCACGATGCGGGTGGCGATGGAGTGGATGGCCCCAGCGGCCACATTGGCCTGGGACACCCCGGCGGCCAGGTGGGAAATCACCTCAGACTCGGCAAACACGGTGCACAGGTTGCTGATGGACACCGGCGCCTCCCCTGCCCGCGCCAGCTGGGCCAGGGATTGGATGGGGCAGTCCAGCACCCGGGCCATCACCTCCAGGAACCGGCCAGTGCCGGCGGCGCACTTGTCGTTCATAACGAAGTTCTCCACGCCCCCCTGGTCGTTGAGGCGGATGACCTTGGTGTCCTGCCCGCCCACGTCCACGATGGTGCGGGCTTCCGGGGAGAGATGGCGCACTCCTTTGGCGTGACAGCTGATCTCGGTGATCTGCTTGTCCGCCCCCTGGTAGGTCATCCGGCCATAGCCGGTGACCACAGCGTAGCGGACCTCTTCCGGCCCCGCCCCTGCCTGGGCATAGGCGGCCTCCAAGGCCTGATGAACGCCCTTGGTCCCCGTGCCCAGGTTCACCACCTGGGCCGCTAAGATCTCCCCTGCCTCCCCCAAAAGGACCACCTTAGAGGAGGAGGAACCGATATCCAATCCCAAATACATCCGAAACTTGCTCCTTTCCTGCCCTGTATCAGGACAGATTGATCTCTAAAAAGCCCTGAATCCGGGTGCGCAGCTGCTCGGTGGACTCCACCAGCTGGTCGTGCTCCACGCTCAGCAGGGGGACCCCGGCCTCCTCCAGGTCCTTCTTTACCATGGGGTAGTCAAAGGCCTCTGGGTCACAGAACTTCATGAGGCAGAAGTACACCGCGTCAGCCCCCCGTGCCTTGGCCAGCTGGGCCAGCCACTTACCCCGGGGCTTCTTGGGCTCATAGAGGGGGGAAGCCCCCTTCAGGTCCAGGAACCGGTAGGCCAGCTTGGAGGCCACGGTCCCCCCTTCTCGGGTGGGGGTGCGGAACTGCATGGACTCGTGGCAGAGCAGGTCGTCCACCACCGCCACGTGCAGCTCCTCCAGCAGGTCCAGCACCGGCAGGGCGTCCAGCATGATGCCGGTGACCAGGAACTTCTTCCCGGAAAAGGCCTCCTTGGGCTGGGCCTTCAGCAGGGAGAGCAGGGTGCGCATCTTCTCGGTGTACACCTTCTTGTCCATGAACCAGGCCGCCTTCAGGATCAGGTGGCGGACCTTGGGGGTGATGGTGTTGAGATAGTCGGGAACGGTGTCCACGAAGTCCATCATCACCGCCCGGTAGTCCTCGTAGATGGCAAAGGCCTCCTCCAGGGGCATAGGCTGGCAGTCCGGGGTCTGGACCTTGGCCAGGGCCTGGGCGAGGTAGTCAAACTCGTCCAGCAGCTGACCGTGGGCGGCCTGGATGGTGCGGTTCTGGGGGATGGTCACCCCGATGACGGGGACCTTGGGCACGGCCACCTTGAAGTTCTCGCAGACGCACTTGAGGGTGTCGCACTGGGAGGGGATGAGGGCGGCCTTGAGGAAATCATAGGTCCCGGACATGCCCAGCTCCAGGTTGGCCCGCATGATGGAGCAGGCGAAGCTCTGGATGTACTGGTTGGACTTCTGGAAGGTGGAGATCCCCCCCCACAGCCCCACCGGCAGGAAGCCGGCGGCATACACCAGCTCCTCGGGGACGAACAGGGGGAAGCAGCCCACGGCGGGCTTGCCGGTCTCCTGCAAGCTGTTCTGGATGGCGGCCTGGGGGTTGGCGCCGGCCGCGCACAGCTGGTCGATCATGGTCTGCAGTGTGGTCATTGTGCCGCCCGTCCTTTCTTGGCTTTGTTTTCCGCCATCATCTCCGCCAGGGCCTGGATGCGGGTCTCATACTGGGCCTCGGAGAAGAGGCGGGGGTCGGTCTGGTCCCCGTCGAAGATCACCGAGGGCACGCCGCACTCCTCCAGCACCCGGCGCTGGACCTCGTACTGCCGGAAGTCCATGAGCTTGCAGCTGCGGTTGGAGTGGAAGATGATGCCGTCCAGGTCGAACTTCCGAGCCAGGTTGACCATGTTGGCCACGTCGTAGTTCAGGTTCCGGTTGGGGTAGACGTTAGCCGAGTAGGCCCGGGCCATGCCCTCGATGTCGCCGGTCTCATAGCTCACCGTCCAGGATTTGGGATAGGTGGAGGTGACCATGTTGATGCCCAGCTTCTTCAGGGTCTTGTAGGTGTAGCGGAGATAGGGCCAGCAGGCGATGCCGTCCCACAGGACCCGGTAGTGCTCCTCCTGGTCCTTCCAGGGGCCCTGGTGGTTGCGGATCTTCTCCTCCAGCTCGTCGTGCCAGAGGTGGAAGAGGTCCCGGGCCTCGGTGGTGCCCCGGGCAAAGACGATGATGGCCATGTAGTTGAAGATGTCAAACCCGTCCAGGGGGGAGGGATGGGCGGCGGCCTTCTCTGTGGCCTTCTTCCACCAATAGCAGGTCTCGTTGGAGATCTCCATGACTTCCCGAAGCTTGTCGTAGTCAAACTTCCGGCCGGTGATCTCCTCCAGCTGGTCGATGATGGCGTAGAGCTCCCCCTTCATATATTTGGCGTTGTGGTCCTGAACCTCATCGGTGTGGTTGAAGGGGGTGTCAAACATGATAAGGGGAATGTTCAGCTCCTTGGACAGGTTCTCATACCACTTGATCACCGTGTGGCAGATGTTGGTGGTGCACAGGAGGAAGTCCGGCATGGGCATGTTCTCCGCCTCGCTGTGCTGGATCTTCGAATAGGCCAGGTTCACCCGGGCGTAGGAGCACAGGTCGGAGGAATAGCCCGCCCGCTCCGTGTAGGAGATGAAGGGCTCGGTGTCCCGCCGGGCGCCGATGGCGGCAGCGTGGTTTTCCGGATACATGGTTACAATGTCCATGGTGGTCAGCAATTCCTGGGGGGCAATGGAGGTGCTCCAACACACCAGCCGTCCCTCGGCTTTGGCCTGCCGGGCCTTTTCGTAGTGTTCCCGCAGCATCTGGTCCACCCACTGTTTGGATGTGAGCTGGGTCGTTTGCTTCTGCATGGTCAATCCTCCCGTCGGTTTCGTCCCGGCAGGGCCGCCGGGCTTTCTTAAGGCCAGTATAGTCTCCCCCGCCGGGCTTTGTAAAACGACCATTTTTAAAACTCGATTTCAAAACCCTTCATACTACCCCCAGGACAAGGGGGACATTCTATGGTATACTGTGGGAAAACACCCCATTGAGGAGGACTCTGCCTATGAGCATTAAGAAATACGAAGTCCTGCTGCAGACCGCAGACCTGGGCAGCTTTACCAAGGCTTCGGAGGTTCTGGGTTACACCCAATCGGCCATCAGCCACATCATCACCGGACTGGAGGACGAGTTGGGTCTGAAGCTCCTGGCCCGGGACCGGTTCGGCGTGCGCCTGACCGCCGAGGGGGAGGCCCTCTTGCCCGCCATCCGGGCGGTCTGCCAGCAGAACCAGGAGCTGCTCCGCCAGGCCGCCCAGTTCCACGGGCTGGAGGTGGGGCAGGTGCGCATTGGCACCTGGCTGAGCGTGTCGGTCCATCTGCTGCCCCGGCTGCTCCAGACCTTCTCCCAGCGCCACCCGGATATCACCTTTGAGCTGCTCCAGGGCAGCTATGAGGACATCGAGCGCTGGCTCAGCGAGGGGCGGATCGACCTGGGCTTTCTCCGCCTGCCTGCCAGCGGACACTTTGAGACCACCCTGCTCCTGGAGGAACGGATTCTGGCCATCTTCCCCCCGAACCAGGCCCCGGCCTGTGCGCGGGTCACCGTGGAGCAGCTGAAGCAGTCCCCCTACATTCTCCGGCTGGACTCCCTGGACAACGACACCCGGGAGCTCTTCCGCAAAACCCAGCACACGCCGCGGATCACCTATTCGGCCAAGGATGACTACGCCGTCATGGCCATGGTGGAGCAGGGGCTGGGCATCAGCATCCTGCCGGAGCTTCTGCTGAAAAACGCCCCCTACCACCTGGAGGTCCGGGAACTGGACCCGCCCGCCACCCGGCAGATCGGTGTGGCCTGCAAGCATGCCAACACCCTCTCCCCCGCCGCCCGGCAGTTCCTGCAGCACGTCAAGCAGGAGGCAGGCGGGGACGAATGTTGAATTTTCTCGATACCCGGTTTTAAGATTCCGCGTTTTACATTCCGCTTCCTGACGGCTATACTGCAACTATCGAGCGGACGGCGTCCCGCCGCCAGTGCCACAGGAAGGAGAATCGTGATATGGCAAAGTTCGTGACAGCCCAAGAGGCAGTGCAGCACATCCATTCCGGCGACCGGGTCGCTTTGGCCCACAGCGTGGGGGAACCCCAGGCCTTGGTCAATGCGATGATTGACAATTACCAGGCCTATCAGAACGTGGAAATCGTCCACATGCTGGCCCTGGGCCCCTGCAAATACACCAAGCCGGAGATGGCCGGCCACTTTTGGCACAACTCCCTGTTTGCCGGCCCCGGCAGTCGGGATGCGGTCAACGAAGGCCGGGCTGACTATACCCCCAACCTCTTTGGGGAGTCCCCCCGGCTGTTTTATGAGGGGATCATCCCCATTGATGTGGCCCTCATCACCCTCTCCCCTCCCGATGAGAAGGGGTACTGCTCTTACGGCGTCACGGTAGACTATACCAAATGCATCACGGAATGCGCCAAACTGGTCATCGCCCAAATCAACCGCAACATGCCCCGGACCTATGGAGACACCCTGGTCCACATCGACGACATCGACCTGGCGGTGGAGTGTGACGAACCCCTCTTCCTCCGCCCCATCCTTCCCGTGGGAGAGATCGAGGAGCAGATCGGCCGCAACTGTGCCAGCCTCATTGAGGACGGCGCCTGCATCCAGCTGGGCATTGGCACCATCCCTGACGCCATCCTCCACTTCCTGGGGGACAAGAATGACCTGGGGGTCCACTCGGAGATGCTCTGCGACGGCGCTTTGGGCCTGCTGAAATCGGGGAACATCAACAACCGCCGCAAGCAGATCAACAACGGCGTCTCCGTGGTCACCTACCTCTATGGCCGGGAGGAGCTCTATGAATACGCCCGGATGAACCCTAAACTGCAGATCTTCCCCGTCAACTACGTCAACGACCCCAGGGTCATTGGGCAGAACGACAACGTGGTGTCGGTGAACTCCGCCCTCAGCGTGGATCTCATCGGCCAGGTGGCCGCGGACTCCATCAGCGCCGACAAGATCTTCAGCGGCGCCGGCGGGTTTGTGGACTTTGTCCGGGGCGCCTCCTTCTCCAAGGGGGGCAAATCCATCATTGCCATGCCCTCCACCGCTATGGGCGGCAAGGCCTCCCGGATTGTGGAGCAGTTTGACGCCGGCCGGCCCATCACCCTCTCCCGGTTTGAGACCCACTATGTAGTCACCGAGTACGGCATCGCCCAGCTCCGGGGGCAGACCCTCCGCCAGCGGGCTCGGGCCCTCATCGAGATTGCCCACCCCGACTTCCGGGACGAGCTGAAGGAAGCCTACGAGCGGAAGTTCCAGGAAGCCTATTGATGGACCGTTACCATACCATCCAAGTAACCTCTGATCCCTCTATCCTCCAAAGAAAACCAGCGGGACACCGATGCACCTCGGTGTCCCGCTGGTTGTTTTGTCTTAGAACGGGTCCATCGCCCTTATCCTTTCTCCACCCACTGGGCCAGTTCCCCCTCCAAATTGGCGTAGAAATGGGCCATATGCAGCCCGTCTACCAAGCCATGGTGGCACAGGAGGCTGACCGGCAGGACCACCCTGTCCCCCTCTCGCCGGAACCGCCCCCAGGTGATCCGTGGGTTGGTGTCTGCCGGGCTGGGGGTGGGCTGGACAAGGGCCTCGTAATGCACCCAAGGCAGGGTGGAGATGAAGAGGAGGGGCAGGGCATCCTCCTCTCCCCCGTCGTCCAAACTGCGCTGGGCCTTGGCCGCTTCCTGGGTCTGGATGGCATGGGGGAGGTAGTCTGAAAACGGGAGGTCACTGCGCAGGGCGCAATAACAGTACGTCCCGTCCTCCAGGGCCACAGTGTGGGAGGTGGGACAGTGGTCGTACTCCAGAATTTCCTCCCCCCGCAGCCGCTGCCGGAGTTCCGGCACACCGTTGGCAGCCCGGGCCGCACAGTAGAGGAAGGAGAGGAAGAAAGGCACCTTCCGCGCCCCCACCGCCTGGTAGAAGGCTGTGATGTCCACTGGTACCGTGAGCCCTGCATAGGGCTGGGCCATGGTACAAAAATAGTCCAAGTGGGCACACCGAGGATAGGTTTCCCGGGAAATGATGCGATAGGTTTCCATGGTATGACTCCCTTCTCTCCACGGTCAAAAATCAGTCAACAGAGGTTTTCCTGGCCCGGCATGGAAAAATTCCGTCGTGTAAAAAGATGATACCATCGAATGGGATCCGCGGCAAGTGTGGGCGCACGGTCAGTCCTCCCAGGAAAAAACTTGTCCTTTGCCAGAGACCTCTACCACCCGGTCCCGGTACGGCGCACTGCAGGGAAGGGTTCGGAAGGTCTTTACCAAGGTGTAGTCCTCCCAACTGTGCATGGGAAAGGCGTGCTTGACTTCCATGGTACGCATCCACCAGTCAAACCCCCACCAAAACTCCCCCTCTTGCCGGGGGTCCAGGACGAAGAAGCCCACGTCCACCGGTTTCCCCTGGAGCTTGGCGCACTCTTTCTTGAAGTCCCGTTCCATCGCCTGGTTCCAGGCCGCGTCCTCCTCCGCCCAATGCCACCAGTGCAGGTCCCCTGCGTGGAAGATGGTTTTTCCTTCGACCTCGACCAGAAAGGCCACGCCGGCATCGGTGGAGCGGTAGGTTTGTATCTCCAGCCCCCCTAGGGAAAGGTGCCGGCCTGCTGCCAGACGGAACACATGGCTATCGTCAATCCCGAGGGCAGCCTTCCGCTTGGCCGAAAGACGGATGCAGTTGGCCAAAACGTACCAGACATTGTCCATCCCCAGCTGGGCAAAAATCTCAGGGGCGTAGTGGTCGCCATGGTGGTGGCTGGCAAAGACATACAGCGGTTTACTCCGGTCATAGTCCGGCACCGGACCGCCGTACCAGTCAAAAAGCAGGGTACAGCCGGACAGTTCCACCAAAAATGAGCTGTGATAAAGAAAGGTGATGTTCATAGAACCCTCCTGTGTGCGCATGTTCCAATGGCTCCAGTGTACCCAATCTCCTCGGGGTTGTCAATCATCCCGGCACGCCAAGTTTGGGCCGGGCATACATTGGGGAGAAAGGAGGTCGTTTCTATGCCACAATCCGGCATCCTAAAAACCCGGGTGTTCACCAGCCGCGGCCAACTGCCTGTGGAGGACGCCGCCGTCTCCATCGTGCAGCACGGACAAGATGGCCGGCAGCATTTGCTGAACATCCAGTCCAGCGACCGCAGCGGCAACACTCTGCCCACCGTCATCGAGACGCCAGACGCCTGGGAAAGCCAGTCCCCCGGACAGGAAGCTCCCTTTTCCCTGTGTGACGTCTGGGTAGAGTGCCCCGGTTACCAGCTGCTGCTGGTGCAGAATGTGCAGATTTTCTCGGGAGTCACCAGCATCCAGGACCTTCCACTCATCCCTTTGGCCGAGGCCACCGGCCGGCCAGCGTCCCGGGTGGACATCACCCCCCAGAACCTGTAGGAAAGGAGGGACGGTATGCCCATCATTGTCACCCCCTACGTTCCCACTTACATCACGGTGCACTTAGGCACCCCAGACAGCGACGCAGAAAATGTCACCGTCTCGTTCCTGGATTACATCAAAAACGTCGCCTCCAGCGAGGTTTACCCCACCTGGCATGTCTCCGCGCTGCGGGCCAACATCTTGGCGCAGGTTTCCTTTGCCCTGAACCGGGTATATACCGAGTTCTACCCCAGCCAGGGGTATGATTTTAACATCACCGCGTCCACTGCCTACGATCAAAAATTCATCAAAGGGCGCAATATCTTTGAAAGCGTCAGCACCTTGGTGGATGCACTCTTTACCAGTTATCTCCGCCGTCCAGGGTTTGCAGAGCCCTTGGCCGCCAGTTTCTGCAACGGCACCACCTCCACCTGTGATGGCCTCTCCCAGTGGGGCAGCGAACACCTGGCGCAGGAGGGATACAATTCCGTGGAAATCTTGCAGCATTACTATGGGGAAAACTTAGAAATTGTAAACAACGCTCCCATTCAAAACATCCAATACTCCTATCCCGGCGTCCCCCTCCGTTTGGGTGACGTCAGCCCTTACGTCCGTATCGCCCAAATTATGGCCAACCAGATTGCAGCGGCCTACCCCGCCATTCCTAAGATTTGGGACGTCAATGGAGTGTTCGATGCCGCCACGGAGGATGCCGTGCGGGAGATCCAGCACATCTTTAATCTGACCGTGGATGGCATCATTGGAAAGTCCACCTGGTATATGATGGTGCATCTATACACCGGGATTCTCCGGTTATCGGAACTGGTCAGCCAAGGGCAAACCTATTTTCAGTTAGGATTCACCTATGAGGAAGCCCTCTATTACGGCCAGCAGGGAGAAGCCGTCTCCTTGCTGCAATACCTTTTGTCCATTCTCTCTGAGTTTTACCTTACCATTCCCTTTCTCACCATCGACGGCATCTTCGGAGACGAGACTTTGGCCGCAGTCAAGGCCCTCCAGCAGGATGCCGGCCTGGCGCAGACCGGTGTGGTCAATGAGGCCACTTGGAACGTCATCGTGGACCGCTTTCTGGGCATTGACCAAACCGTCCTCAGTAACCCCGACTTCTTCCCCTACCAGAGCCCCTCCGGGGAGACCGTGGAACCGGAGACCTTGCAGGAATACCTTGCCACCACCCCGGGACAGTTCCCCGGCTTTCCCCTGGTGCTGGGCTCCACAGACAGCGACCAAGAAAGGAGCAACCCATGACCCCCACCCCCTCTCCCGCTTTTCTCCGCGGGCCTGTAAGTACGTTGCAGGAGATGCTCCGCACCATCTCCCATGTGGACCGTGCCATTCCCTTTCTCCGCCCCACGGGCATCTTTGACGAAGACACCCTAGCCGCGGTGATGACCTTCCAAAAAGTCCATGGCCGCCCGGTCACTGGCGTCGTGGACCAGCAAAACTGGAATGCCATTCACACGGCCTATCTCCAAGCGGCTCAACAGCTGACCCCGCCCCGTCCTGTGACCCTGTTTTCCCAGGGCGCTGCGCCCATTCATCCGGGCCAGCGCCACGCCTCCCTGGTCCATGTGCAGGGGATGTTTCGCGCCCTGGCCCAAGTGTTGGACGAGGTCATCCCCACCCCGTCCACGGGCGTGCTGGACCAGGACAGCACCGCCAACCTCCGTTGGGTACAGCGCCACGCCAACCTCCCCCAAACCGGGATCTTGGATGGGAATACCTGGGAGACCCTCGTGCGGCTGTTTGAGACCTTCGTGACCCAAACGCCCCAGCAGGTGATTTCCGGCAGCGGATAAGGGAGGGTTCCCGCCCCCATCGGGGGCGGGAACTGCCAGCCCCATTGACCTGGGCCCCCATCCATAGTATACTAGGGAACACTTTCATCCCATCGCAACGAACTGTTTCCCAGGAGGCACGATACAACATGCAGGTATGGCAAAAAAGGGGCAATGCAACCACCATCTTAGAGGCAATCCTAGCCCGGGCAGAGGCCAGCGAGGAGGAACTTCTCGCCCCCTGCCCCGTCCCCCCCGAGGCAATCGACGGAATTCCTGCCGCAGCCGATCTCATCGTCCGCTGCGCCCTTCAAGGGGACATGCCCGTGGTGATCGTCGGCGACTATGACGCAGACGGCGTCACCGCCACTGCCATCCTGGTAAAACTGCTCCACCATTTCGGCGTCTCCCCCCGGGCCATCATCCCCCGTCGGTTTACCAACGGTTACGGAATCACCCACTCCCTGGTGGAGGGCATCTCCCACTCCCTCCTCATCACCGTGGACAACGGCATTGCCGCTGTGGAGCCCATCCAGGCTGCCAAGGCGGCGGGGAATGTGGTGTTGATCCTAGACCACCATCTGCCCCAGGCAGAGATTCCCCCCGCCGACGTCATCGTGGACCCCCACCTGCATCCGGAACGAAACGGGTATGAGCACTATTGCGGCGCCGGGCTGGCCTATAAACTGGCCGAGTACCTGTGCCGGGAGGCGTCTTCCCAGGAGAAAAAGGATCTCTTTTTCGACCTGCTGGTGCTGGCCTGCCTGGGTACCTTGGCCGATGTGATGCCCCTCACAGGGGACAACCGGCGGTTGGTCATGTCGGGGCTGGCCGTCATCAACCGGGACAGTTGGTACCGCCAGCTCTCCCCTGGCCTCAAGTCTGTGCTGGACCTGTCCCCCCGCCCCTATACGGAGGACACCATCAAGTTCCAAACGGCCCCCATTCTCAACGCCACAGGCCGGCTGTTTGACGCGGGAAGCGCATCGGTACTCAAAGCACTCATCACCACAGAGCCTGCTGCCGCAGCTGGTTACGCCGCCAAGATGAAGGCCATCAACCAGCGCCGGAAAGACTTGGTTGCCCAGTGGCTGGCGGCGGTGGAGGAAGCCGCCGCCGGGCAGGAGGAGGCGCCCATTCTGTTGGTCCGATGCCAGGGAATCCCGGAGGGGATTGTGGGCATCGTCGCCGGAAAGCTCAGCGAGGCCCACCAACGCCCTGCCTTCGTCTTCTCCGACATTGCCAGTGCCCCTGGCCTGCTCCGGGGATCTGGCCGGACCTATGGGGACTTTGACCTCTCCCCCCTGATCCCTGTGGTCACGCCCTTCGCGGAAAGTGCCGGCGGCCACGCCGGGGCAGCCGGCATCACCGTCTCTGAGGGGCAGTACGGCCCCATGGGGCAGGCCATCACCCAGTGGGCCCAGGACAACCGCCCCCCAGCCGCCGATGACACGCTGTACTACGATTTGGATGTCACCGAGGCTGACCTGCCCGCCGTCCTTTCGGTGCTCAAAGCCCACGCCCCGTACGGTCCCGGCGCAGAAAAGCCGGTGCTGGCCCTGCGGGGCCTCCGCCTCCAAACCCGAGGGGGGCAGTGCTATCGCCTCATGGGGAAGGGGCACGAGCATTTGAAACTCTTCGGCCAAGTCTCTGACGCAGTGGGGTTTGACCTCACCGCCGCTTACCTGGACCTGGGCTGCCCGGGCACCGTGGATCTGCTGGGTGTGGTGGAGGAAAACCAGTTCCTGGGGAAAACCTCCCTCCAGTTTCAGTTCCATGCCATTCGTCCCTGCGTGGAAGCCACCCAGCCGCTGCTGCCAGAGGAACCGCTCCTGGCCCAAGTATGAAAACCACTGCCAAAACAGAAACACCGTGCAGAGCCTCTTATGGGGTTCCGCACGGTGTTTTCTTTGTTGGGTGCTCTGCGATCAAGCGGAGCTTTTGCGCCCGGGTCAGCTGTTTGATCGCCCATTCCCGGCGCATGGCTTCCTCCTTGGTGGCAAACCGCTCTTGGTAGACCAGCACCACCGGGCGGCGGGAGCGGGTATACTTCGCGCCGGTTCCCGCGTTGTGGGCCAGCAGACGGTTGGTCAAGTCATTGGTCCAGCCGGTGTACAAGGTCCCGTCCCCGCATTTCACAATATATGTATAATTTTCTGCCACAGGCCCCCCTTGCCTCCTTGAAAAAAATGTTGTAAACTAAGCTACAAAAGAATCAAATCAGGAAGAAATCCCTTCTGGCCCCAGTGCCTGGACTTTTTTCCACCGCCAGTATATCCCATCCCCCACCCGAAGGCAAGGAAAACTCTTTTCCCCGCCGGTCTTGGGAGAACCGCGAGAGGAGCACCCCTGTGAAGAATCATTATACCAAAGAACTGCTCATCACCTCCACCTATTCCGACCGTTTCTGTGAGCTGGGCCTGACCCAGGCCACCCTCCTGCTCCAGGACGCCATGACGGAGCTCTTCTACACCTACCAATGCGACGCCATTCGCCTGTCCCAGTCCCACCAGGTGATTTGGGCCGTGGCCCGCACCAAGCTGCGGTATGACGGCCCCATCCGGTGGATGGACCGGGTAAAACTCACCGCCTTCCCGGTGAAGGTCTCCCCGGTGGCCATCCACCTCAACCTCTTGCTGGAGGGAATGGACGGCACGCCCCTCCTCCGCGCCCGGCAAGAGACCTGCGCCATTGACGTCACCACCCACGCCCTTCGCAAGACGGACACCACCCCCTTCCCCCGGGACCTGACCTGGCCTGCCCCGGTGTTTACCGACCCCTTCTGCCGCACCAAGCTGAAGTTGGGGGAAGAGGACCTAGCCCTTCGCCATCAGGTACGCACCTCGGACACCGATATGAACCAGCATATGAACAACACGGACTACGTCCGCTTGATCCTGGACACCCGCCCCTCCTCCTTCTGGAACACCCACCGCATCCGGGATTTTGACGTCCACTACGTCAGCGAAGCTGTGGAAGGGGAGGAACTGCAGGTCTATTGCCAGGAGACCAGCGGGCAGTTGGCTGTACAAATCAAACGGGGAGAGACCTCCCTGGTCAAGGCATTCCTCCAGCTGGAGCCCAGGAGCCTCCAAGGGTGAAGCGCACCCTTCTCCTGGAGGGGCGGGCCATCCCCTACGAGCTGACCCAGAAGCCCGTGAAAAACATCAACATCCGGGTCCATGCCGATGGGTCTGTCAAGGTCTCCGCAGGGCCGTGGGTCTCCCCTGAGGCGGTAGACGCGGTGCTCCGCCAGCGTTCTGCCTTTCTCCTTCGGGCGCTGGACCAGTTCGCCGCCCAAGCCCCCCTGCGCCCGAAACCCCACACCTATGGTCCCGGGGAAATGGTCTACCTGCTGGGCAAGCCCTATCCCCTCCGTCTTCAGCCAGGCCCTAAGGTTGAGGTTCGGCAGACCCCTTCTCACCTTCTCCTCACGTTGCCGGACCCTGAGGATCCGCAGCGCCGGGTGCAGGCCATGGAGGCCTTTCTGAAACAGACCTGCCGCACCGTTACCACGCAGCTGTGCCGCCAATACCAGCCCCAACTGGCCCCCTTTGGGGTGCCAATGCCAGAGATTCGCGTGCGGTCCATGACCTCCCGCTGGGGCAGCTGCTCCCCCGCCAAAGGGCGGGTGACCTTTGCCCGGCAACTGGTGGAGGCCCCTTTTGACTGCGTCGCCTATGTGGTCTGCCATGAGTTGGTCCATTTTGTCCACCCCAACCATTCCAAGGCCTTTTACGCTTGTCTGGCACATATTTTTCCAGACTGGAAGGCCCAGCGGCAGCGGTTAAATTCCTACAGCTATCGCCAGGATCCTCATCCCTAACACAGTTTCCTCACAGCACAGCGTCAAACGCTGTGCTGTTTTGCCAAAAAGCGGGGAAGAGGACCCCCTACTTCCTGTTGCATTTTCTTAGAAAATCCAGTACACTAAGGGCAGAGGCTTCCAGATACCTTCTGGACAAGCCTGGAAATGACTCCAACACGGGAGGAACGAGAGATGAAACAACCCATGAAAAAACTGCTGTCCCTGGTCCTGGCCTCGTCCATGGTCCTGGGGATGGCCACCACTGCGCAAGCTGCCTTTCAGGATTTCACCGATGTGAAAGGCCACTGGGCGGAAGCCACCCTGCAGCAGGCCTATGAAGACGGCATTCTGCAAGGCAGCAGTACCACCACCATGGCCCCCAACAGCAGCCTCACCACCGCCCAGGCAGTGACCATTCTCTGCCGGGTGCTCCACGTCACCGGCCAAGGGGACACCTCCGGCTTTTCCATTCCCGAAGGGGCTTGGTATGCCCAAGACGTTGCCAAGGCCGTCTACGCCGGTCTGCTGGACCAGCGTTTCGCCGACACGCTGGACCAGCACATCCCCCGGGGAGAGGCCTTCCTCCTCTTCGCCCGGGCCTTTCAGTTGATGCCCACCCAACCGGACCTCTCCGTGCTGGACCAGTTCCCAGACACCAAGTATCTCACCGGGGACACCGCCGAGGCGGCCGCCGCCCTGGTGGAGGCCGGCTTGGTCACTGGCAGTGAGGGCGAACTCCAAATGGACCGTCCCCTCACCCGGGCAGAGTTTGTCACCATTCTCTACCGCCTGGCAGACCAGTACCTCCCCGCCAGCAGCTACACCGGCCAGACAGACACCGGCGCCGTCCTGTCTGGGGACACTGCTTTGGCTGACCTGACCGCCGGGGATCTGTGGCTGGACCACAGCGTCTCCCAGATCCAGTTGACCAACGTCACCGCCGGTACGGTCACGGTGCGCTCGGATGTACTGGAGAGCCTGTCCCTGGAAGGCACCGGCCACTTGGACCGGCTGGTGCTGGCAGCCCGGTCTGGGGACGTGACTCTGTCCCTGCCGGAAACCTACACCTTAGGCACCCTGGTGGTGGGAGATGGCACCGGAACCGTAGACTTTACCGGCACCGCCGATGCCCTGGAGGTCACCGGCAGCGGCCGTACCATCACGGTAAACAGTTCCCTGGACTCTCTGGTGGTCTCCGGCAGCGACAATCAAATCACGGTGTCCCGTGGATGCACCGTTGACCAGATCACCATTCTCGGCACTGACAACACCCTTCGGATGAATGGCCAGGCAGAGGCCCTCCTGCTGGCCGGGCGGGACAATACCGTCAGCGGCAGCGGCCGGGTTACAGAGGTCACCTTGGAGACCCGGTATTACACCCTCACTGTCCCCAAAAACCGCCTGGTCCGTTGGGAGAACTATGATATCCACAACGTCTCCATTGACCTGGGTGTCCCAGAGCACCTGGACGCCGGAGAGACCTTGGCCGCCACCGCCCACCTGAACTTCTCCGAGGCCGACGTGGGCAAGTGGTGCACCGGCACCTGGTATCTCAACGGGGAGGCCATGGAAGAGACCACCCTCATTCTGGGGGAGGACACGGAAACCGTCTCCGCCTTCGTCCCCAATTACACCCACGACCTGGACTTGGACGCTACGGTGGAATTTGTCCTCACCTACACCAACCACGACGGAGACGACTTCTCCCAAAAAGCCTCTGCCCCCATTCAGTTGGAGACCTTTGAGGACTTGGGGCTGGCAGATGCAGAGATCACAGTCTCCCTGCCCAAGGTTCTGGCCGCCGGGGAGACGTTGACCGCCACCGCCACCGTGGACACCCCAGAGTCTGGGCAGGTGTGTACCGGCACCTGGTATGTGGATGGCCAGGAGGTCGCCTCCGAGCCCCTGACCCTGGGAGAAGGGCCCGCCACCCTCTCCTATCAGTATGACTACTACTATGGGATGCCAGAGACCAGCACCGTCTCCTATCGCCTGACCTACACCACCCAGGACGGCCGGGAACAGGAAGTTTCCGCAGAAAACCAACTCACCTTGGAAAACTTCCCGGACAATGGCATCGCCCATGCCACCGCAACCCTTCAATGCGCCGATCCCCTGCCGGCGGGGGAGGCCTTGATCGTCACCGCCAAGGTGGAGTATCCTGAGGCAGGCAAGGCCTGCACGGCCTACTGGTACATAGACGGGAAATTGGTGGACACCCAAGACATTGTCCTGGGTACGGATGTCCCCAAGCTCACCCATGCCTACACCTACACCGAGGACATGGCCCTCTCCTCCCAGATTCAGTTCGTTCTCACCTACACCACAGAGGATGGCCGCGACCAGCGGGTCACCGCGGAGCGCACCATCACCCTGGAAAACTACGATTACCTCTACTACCATGGGATCACCGAGGAGGAACTCCTCAACATGGTCACCAGCCAGTACGCCGGGAACTACACCCTGGCCTGGGCCCAAAACCATGACTACCCAGAGGAAATCAAAACCGCTTGGGTGAACCTGAAAGGGTATCAGAGCAATTCCAAGTACCTGGTCTGGGTCAACCTCACCTACCAGCGGGTGAATATCTTTGAGGGGTCCCAAGGACACTGGAAGCTTATCCGCACCTGTCTGTGCGGCTCCGGCACCAACGCCACCCCCACCATTCGCGGGGTGTTCACCACCTCCTACAAGCAGACCGCTTGGGACTATGGTTCCTACTACTGCGGCCCCATTGTTCGGTTCTACGGCACCTCTGGGTATGCCTTCCACTCCCGCCTGCAGTACTGGCCCATGAACTCTGACCGGTACTACGATGCCCGGATTGGCTTCCCCATCAGTCACGGCTGCCTGCGGATGTACAACGACGACATCTGGTGGATGTACAACAACATCCCCAATGGGACCACGGTGGTGGTGCATTAAACGCAGAGTTCGTTCCCTCAAATAGGCAAAAAAAATGCTCCCGTGCTTCTTGCACGGGAGCATTTTTCTATGGATTCCTATATGCACGGGATCCCCCACCCAGGGAAGAGGCTACGGATCTTTACCGCTTCCCACCCTTGGTGTCACAGTACAGGCAGCGGTACACCCCGTGCTCCCGGTCGGTGAGACGGAAGATGTGGGGCAGCTCCTGCTCGATGGAGGTGATGCACCGGGGATTCTTGCACCGGATGACCCCGGTGATGGTCTCCGGCAGGTGAGGATGGATCTTCTCCATCCGCTCTCCCCCCCGGATGATGTTCACGGTGATGTGGGGATCGATGTATCCCAGCATCTCATAGTTGAGGTCGATGACCTCGTTGATCTTCAGGATGTCCTTCTTGCCGTACTTGCCGCTGGAGGCGTTCTTGATGACAGCCACCTCGCACTCCAGCTTGTCCAGCCCCAGGTCCCGGTACAGGTCCATGGCCCGACCGGCGGGGATATGGTCGATGACAATGCCGTCTACAATGGTTCCAATGATCATCTCACTCCACCTCCAACAGTTTCAGGATGAGGGCCATGCGAATGAACTTGCCGCAGAGCACCTGACGGAAGTAGCAGGCCCGGGGATCGTCGTCAATGGCAATGGAAATCTCGTTCACCCGAGGCAGGGGGTGGAGGATGGCCAGATCCCACTTGGCGGTGCGCAGCTTGTCCGGGGTGAGGATATAGCTGTCCTTCAAACGGACATAGTCATCCTCGTTGAAGAAACGCTCCCGCTGCACCCGGGTCATGTAGAGGATGTCCAGCTGGGGCATGGCCTCCTCCAGGGACGTGGTCTCCATATATTCAATCCCCTGCTTTTCCAAGAGGTCGGTGCGCACGCTTTCGGGCACCCGAAGCTCCTCCGGGGAGATCAGGACGAAGCGGACATTCTTGTACCGGGACATGGCCCCGATGAGGGAGTGGACCGTCCGGCCAAACTTCAGGTCCCCGCAGCAACCCACCACCAGGGAGTCCAGCCGCCCCTTCTCCCGCTTGATGGTCAGCAGGTCGGTGAGGGTCTGGGTGGGATGGTGGTGGCCCCCGTCCCCGGCGTTGATCACCGGCACCGTGGCCTTCATGGAGGCCACCAGGGGGGCGCCCTCCTTGGGATGGCGCATGGCGATGATATCGGCAAAGCAGCTCACCGTCCGGGCAGTGTCGGCCACGCTCTCCCCCTTGGTGGCAGAGGAGCTCTGGGCCTCGTGAAAGCCCAGTACCTGGCCGCCCAGTTCGTACATAGCCGACTCAAAACTCAATCGGGTACGGGTGGAGGGCTCATAGAAGAGGGTTGCCAGCTTTTTATAGCGGCACTTCTCCCGGTAGGCCTCCGGATGGGCGATGATGTCCTCTGCTTTTTCAATGAGTTCGTCGATCTCCTCCACGGACAGGTCCGTGATGTCAATCAAATCTCGTTTCATGGACTGACCACTCCTTTCTGACGGTAACGGCACCCAAGGGGCCGAAGGTTCTTCGTGCTTACTTCTGGATCCAGCTCTCGTCCGAGGGGTTATCCCGGAAGGCCAGCAGGCGCTTCTGGTCCTCGGGGCGGATATACCCCTCCTCTGCGGCGGCCTGGGCCACGGTATCCAGGTCGGTGAGGCTGATGTTCTGCACCTTCGCCTCGGCCAGGCGGTCCACACTCTTTTTCATGCCGTAGGTGAAGATGCTGGCGATGCCCAGCACCTGGGCCCCCGCCTGGCGGAGCACGTCCACCACTTCCAGCACACTGCCGCCGGTGGAGATGAGGTCCTCAATGACCACCACTTTCTGCCCCGGCAGGAGCTTGCCCTCAATCTGGTTCTTCCGGCCATGGTCTTTCGCTCCGGAACGGACGTAACCCATGGGGAGTGCCAGCAGGTGGGCGGTGATGGCCGCATGGGCAATGCCAGCGGTGCTGGTGCCCATCAGGACCTCTGCCTCGGGGTAGTGCTCCTTGACGATGGCCGCCAGGCCGTTTTCCACATCCAGGCGGACCTGGTGGTCGGAGAGGGTCAGGCGGTTGTCACAGTAGATGGGGCTCTTGATGCCGCTGGCCCAGGTGAAGGGCTCGTCCGGCCGGAGGAACACGGCCTGGATTTTCAGCAGGTCTTTTGCAATCTTCAGTTTCTCGTTCATAGTCTCTGTCTCCTCATCCCACAAATTCTTTTACGCAGCGTGTATAGGCCGCCACCGGGTCGGCAGCGGCGGTGATGGGCCGGCCCACCACAATATAGTCCGAGCCGATCTCCTTGGCCTGGGCAGGGGTGGTCACCCGGACCTGGTCCCCTTTCTCCCCGTCGGCAAAGCGGATGCCTGGGGTCACGGTGAGGAAGGCCTTGCCGCAGGTGTCGTGGACCTTTCCCGCCTCCATGGGGGAGCACACCACCCCGTCCAGGCCAGCTTTGGCGGCATTGGCCGCGTAGTGCATCACGGTCTCATCCATGGGGGCGGAGACCAGCAGTTCCTCCTGCATCCGCTCCTGGCTGGTGGAGGTGAGCTGGGTCACCGCAATGACCAGGGGGCGGGTGCCGTCCGGCCGGGTGACCCCTTCCAGGGCAGCTTCCATCATGGCCCGGGTACCGGCGGCGTGGAGATTGACCATATCCACATCCAGCTTCGACAGCACCGCCATGGCTTTCTTCACCGTGTTGGGAATGTCATGGAGCTTCAGGTCCAGGAAGATCTGGTGGCCCCGGGCCTTGATGGCCCGGACGATCTCCGGCCCCTCGGCATAGAAGAGCTCCATGCCGATCTTCACATAGGGTTTCTTCCCGGAAAACTGGTCCAGGAAGGCCAAGGTCTCCTCCTTGCTGCTAAAGTCGCAGGCGATGATTACATCTTTTCCCATCCGTGGGCACCTCCAATGAGTTCGTTGATATCTTGGACCCCCAGCCGCTCCAGCAGGCTGGGCAGGGTTTGCACAATTTCCTGGCAGGCATAAGGGTTGACCAGGTTGGCCGCCCCCACCTGCACCGCAGTGGCGCCAGCCAGCATCATCTCCACCACGTCCTCGGCGGTCTGCACCCCACCCATTCCGATGATGGGCAGGTCCACCGCTTCATACACCTGCCACACCATCCGCAGGGCCACCGGGAAGATGGCGGGGCCAGAGAGGCCGCCGGTGGTGTTGGCCAGGATGGGGGCGCGCTTTTTCAGATCAATCCGCATCCCCATGAGGGTGTTGATAAGGCTCAATCCATCGGCGCCCCCCTCTTGACAGGCTTTGGCGATGGAGACAATGTCGGTGACGTTGGGGGATAGTTTGAGATAGACCGGCTTTTTGCACACGGCTTTTACCGCCCGGGTCACGTCATAGACCATGTTGGGATCGGTGCCGAAGCTCATGCCTCCGTGGTGGACGTTGGGGCAGCTGACATTGACCTCGATCAGGTCCGTATGGGGCGAGGCGTCCGCCTTGGCGCAGCATTCCACATACTCATCCAGCGAAAAGCCACTGATGTTGGCCAGGATGGGTTTGTGGTAAACCTCCCGCAGCCGGGGCAGCTCCTCCGCCACCACCTTGTCGATCCCGGGGTTCTGGAGGCCCACTGCGTTGAGCATGCCCCCGGGGGTCTCGGCGATGCGGGGGGTGGGGTTGCCGAAGCGGGGCTCCCGGGTGGTCCCCTTGACGCTGATGGCCCCCAGGCAGTTGATGTCATACCACTGGGCAAATTCGTAGCCGAAGCCAAAGGTCCCGCTGGCGGGGATGACGGGGTTGTCCAATCTCACCCCGCTGAGCTGTACCGCTGTGTTTACCATAGGATCTCCTCCCTTTCCAGCACAGGACCTTCCCGGCAGATGCGCTTGTGGCCGTACTTGGTCTCACAGGTGCAGCCCATGCAGGCGCCGAAACCGCAGCCCATCCGCTCCTCAAAACTAAACTGGCCGGAGGTCACTGACGCTCCATCCACCGCCCGGAGCATGGGCTCTGGGCCACAGGTGTAGAGGTAGGTGTACCCCTCCTTCGGCATGGCGTCGGTGACAAAGCCAGGGACACCATAGGAACCGTCCGCCGTGGTCACGGTCACCGGCACGCCCAGCGCCTGGAAGTCCTCTTCCAAAAACTTTTCCGTGCGGGTGTTGAAGCCCAGGATGGCTTGGGGCTGCTTCCCCTGGGCCAGCAGGGCCTTGGCCAGGGCATACAGGGGGGGCACCCCCGCACCACCTCCGATGAGGAGGGGCCGCGCCCCGGACTTGGTCAGGTCATAGCCGTTGCCCAGGCCGGTGAGCAGATCCAGCGTTTCCCCCGGAGCCATTTGGGCCATCTGGGCGGTCCCCTGCCCCACCACCTTGTAAATAAGGGTCAGGGTAGTCCCATCCCAGTCACAGACCGAGATGGGGCGGCGGAGAAACTTCCCCGCCAGGGCAATGTTGACAAACTGCCCCGGGGCGGTGATGGCGCCCGTATCCCCCGCCAGCACCATCCGATGGGTGGCGGGCGCCAGTTCCTGGTTGGTCTGAATGGTAAAAAGTCCTCTTTTCATCCCTGGTCCCCTCCTTTCGCCTGCCATGCAATGGTTCCGCCGGAGAGGGTCAGCAGGCACTTGCCATAGACCGTCTGGCCGGTAAAGGGCGAGCTCTTCCCCTGGGAGAGGAAGTCCTCCGGACGGATGGTGTAGCAGGCGTCCAGGTCAAAGACCGTGAGGTCCGCCGGCGCGCCCACCTCCAGGCCGCCGCCCAGGCCAAAGCGCTTGGCGGGGTTGGTGTGCATGAGATCCACCAGCTGGGCCAAGGTGAGGATCCCAGGGCGCACCAGCTGGGTATAGAGCACGGGGAAGGCAGTCTCCAGCCCGACGATGCCATTGAGGCTCTTTTCCAAGCCGCCGGCCTTTTCCTCCGCGGTGTGGGGCGCGTGGTCGGTAGCCACCATGTCCACCGTCCCGTCCTGGATGCCGGCCAGCAGGGCCTGGCGATCAGCCTCCGACCGGATGGGGGGATTCATCTTAAACCGCCCATCCTCTTGGAGCATGGTGTCATTGAACACCAGGTAGTGGGGTGTGGTCTCACAGGTGACGTCCAGCCCCTTGGCCTTGGCCTGGCGGATGAGCTCCACCGACTCCTTGGTGGACACATGGCAGACGTGGTAGGCGCAGCCCGTCTCCTCCACCAGCGCCAGGTCCCGCTCCACCTGCTTCCACTCGCTGGCGGAGGGGTTGCCCCGGTGGCCGTGGGCCCGGGCATAGGCCCCGTCGTGAATGTAGCCGCCGCCCACCAGGCTCTCGTCCTCGCAGTGGGCCACGATGAGCTTGCCCAGGGCCTTGGCCCGGCGCATGGCTTGCCTCATCTTCTCAGGGTTCTGAACCCCCCTGCCGTCGTCGGAGAAAGCCACCACATAGGGGGCCAGCCCCTCCAGATCGGCCAGGTCCTTCCCCTGCTCCCCTACGGTAATGGCTCCGTAGGGATAGACATGGACCACGCCGTCCCGTTGAATGAGGTCCAACTGGGGCTGGAGGTGTTCCAGGCTGTCCGGCACCGGTTTCAAGTTGGGCATGGGGCAGACCGCGGTAAACCCTCCGTGGGCTGCCGCCCGGGTCCCGGTGGCGATGGTCTCTTTGCGTGAAAAACCCGGCTCGCGGAGATGAACATGGACATCTACGAAACCGGGAAACAAAGTACCGTTCTTTAATTCAATCACCAAGGCGTCGGCCACCTGGGGAACTTGGGGAGAAAGGGAAACAATACGTCCGTCTTCCACAAGCACAGACAATTTCTGGGTGGTTCCCTTCCGAAACACCGTCATTTGGTTTAGGAGAATCTTCATCTATTCTTTCCTCCCGCAGGGCATTGCGTACAATGCTATTTTTCATATGTTACCAGAGACCAGACGTTCTGTCAATTCTCTATCGGTAAAATTTATCGTTTGACTTTTCTCCCAAACTATTGCACAATAAAAGGGAAAAAATCCCACTTGCCCGCCAACGGAGGAATCTATCTATGCTGAACAAGAAGATCGAATACTTCGTCACCCTGGCCGAGTGCCTCAGCTTTACCCAAGCCGCCGCAGCCCACTCCGTGTCTCAAACTGCCATCAGCCAGTACATCGCTTCCCTGGAAGCCAAGCTGCAGGTGCGGTTGTTCAACCGCAACGCCCATGCCGTCTCCCTTACCGATGCGGGGAAGTTTTTCTACGAACGGGTCACCTTCATGCTCCGGTATGAGAGCGACACGAAGAAACGCCTCATCGCCATTGCGGAACAGTACAGCGGCTATGTGAAGGTGGGCATCGGCATGTATGAGTCCCGCCACACAGAGGACTTTTTCTCCCGCTTTCTGTTGAGCCACCCGGAAATCAAAGTGGACATTTTCCAGTACCCCTATGGTGCCCTCACCGAAAAGCTCAAATCCGGGGAACTGGACGTGATCCTGGCCAACGTCCTATGTGAGAAGGCCTTTGCCAAGGAGGAGATCCTCTCCCGGCCCATGTTTGAGTCCTTCAACTACCTGGTGGCCGACCGCTCCATTGCCGAGAAGTATCCCCCTGGGGACGCGGCGGCCATGCTTCGGGGAGAGTGTCTCATCACCAACTGCGAGGACACCGGCCCCAACTCCATGGAAATGCTCCGACAAATGCTCCTGCGGGAATTCGGGGTGGTGCCGGAGCGCTTCGCCCAGACCAACAGCACCAACGCCCAGATGCTCATGGTCCGTGCCTGCCACGGCATTGCCATTGTCCCCGATATTGTCCCAGAGGCCCGGGAGGGCAGCCTGGTCCGCATCAAAATGAACATGGGGGAAATGATCCGCTATGACATGGTGCGGCTGGCTTCCAACAGCAGCCCTGCCGCCCAGGCGCTCATGGAATTTACGTAATCTGGATGCTATCGCTTCCTTCCACCATCGAATGTTTCTCAACAGCGTCCTCAGATTCTAAGATCTGGGGGCGCTGTTTTATGGCGTAGTACAACGCCAAGTTCCCTCCCCTTGACATGGCTTCTCCCTTGCAGTATCCTAATAGTACGAAAATCGTATTATAGGAAGAGAGATGGAATTGCATGGAATCTCCTGGACGCTATGTGGCCCAAGTGTGGCATGAGGTGCTGATGAACAGCGCCACCGCAGAAGACGTGGCCAAGTATGCCCCCTTGGCCGGCCGTTCTCCGGTAGAACTGCGGATCCTTCTCCTGGCAGGCAGTACCCAGGACTTACCCTTAAGTGCCTATGCGGAAGCCCTCCACCTGCCCAAGAGTACCCTCACCAGCATTCTGCAACGCTTGGAGCGGCAGGGCTATCTCCACCGTATGCCTCGGGAAACAGACCGGCGCTCCGCCTGCTTGACCCTCACGGAGCAAGGCGTCGCATTCTACCACACCTACCTCGCCTACCAGCAGAACTTGGGAGAGCGCATCCTGCACGGTCTGAACCGGGAGGAGCAGCAACAGCTTCTGGCCCTGCTGCAAAAAATTCAGTCTTATATGGTCAGGAGGCCGTAACATGGATCTTACCTTTGACAAAACCGCGCTAGCGGGACACACTGTCCTCCTCACCGGCGCGGGTGGCGGGATTGGCCGGGAAACCGCCCTGGCCTTTGCTGCCCTGGGGGCTTTCGTCCTCCTGACAGATATAGACCGAGCGCGAGGGGAGCGGGCAACCGCCGCCGTCAACCTGCGCTTCCCCCAAGCAGCCCATTTTCTCCACGCAGACCTGTCTGACAAGGAGGTGGTGGCTGCCCTCTGTGAGAAGGTCCTGGCCCAGTACGGCTGCCCCGATATCCTCTTTCACAACGCCGCTGTGGTGGTCACTGGCCAGGTTGGTGCCGTCCCTTTCCAGGCGTGGGAACACAGCTACGCCGTCAACCTGCGGGCCCCCATCCTACTCACCTCCTCGCTCTTGCCCCACATGCGAAAACGGGATCGGGGATGCGTGGTCTTTGTCTCCTCCTCTGGAGCCGCCCCCTACCTCAATGCCTACGAGGTCTTTAAAACCGCCCAAGGGGAGTTTTCCAGCGGTCTGGCTGCGGAACTGGAGGGAACCCACATCTACACCTATACCATCGCGCCAGGTCTGGTACGGACCCAAACCGCGGAGGACAGCATCCAGGCGGTGGCGGCCCACATGGGCCTCTCCCCAGAGGCGTTTTATCGGGAACAGGCCGCCCACACCCTTTCTCCCCAGGAGGCAGGACAGGGGTTTGCCCTGTCCACCCTGAGCGCTTCCACCTACCACGGGCAGGAGATCTCCTCTCTCCAAGCCCTTCACGAGTGCTTGGGGACGGGAAGGGACCGCACCACACCTCCCGCAACAGAGGCGCCTGCCCTTCCCCCCGCCCTGTTGATACGCATTTTTGACACGTTCCAAGCCCAGTACCACGGCTGGCTGCAGCGCAACCTCTTTGAACGGCAATGGGTGCTGCGAGACTTTAAGAAACGAGTGGGGCTTCCGGCAGAGGCCGTGGATAACACCTTGCAAACCGCTCGGAACACCTTAGAACGGGGGGAAAGCCCTACCCTCTCTCCCGCCCTCTTTGCCAAGCTGCAGGCCTATTGGCAGCACCAGTATACTTTACTTCAGAGCTTTGAAAAGGACCCAGACCAGCGGGAAGCCTATGGCCGGCAGATCCAGGCTTGGATTGCCGATCTCCAGCAGCTGCTGGACCTGCTTTGACCCTACCAGGACAAGCGTTCGCCAGCAGATCCCCGGTCGGGCCAAATCGTTTCCCCCAAAATCGCCCAGTTCTGGGCAAAGGGCCGCAACAGGTTCCAATAGGCCACGCCCCCCAGCTTCCACTCCAGGGCCAGGCGCAGCTTCGCCTGCACGCTGCGGGCATCCTCAAACCAAACCCTATGGGTCTCCCCCTCCTTGGTGTAGGAAAAGGTGGGGGTCTGGGCTGTCTCGTCAAAGGAAATCTCCGCCCCCACTTGGGCGGCCAAGCGCACCGCCTCCTGGTTGCCCAGGGTGACGGCCCGGCGGCCGGGGGTATGGGGCAGCGTCCAATCGTAGCCGTAGTTGGGGATGCCCAGCTGTATCTTTCCCGGCGGGATCTCCGTTACGGCATAGCGCACCACCTGCTCCACCTGGGGAAGGGGCGCCACCGCCATGGGCGAGCCGTAGGCATACCCCCACTCGTACGTCATCAGGAGCACCGAGTCAGCAATGGCTCCCATAGCGCCGTAATCGTGGCCCTCGTAAAGAAGCCCCTCCTGGTCCGGATGGGTCTTGGGGGCCAGATCTACGTGAAGCGACAGGCCCACCTGGTGCAGCCGTTCCCTGGCGTTGCCCAGGAAGGCCAGGAAAGCCGCCCGGTCCTCCCGGGCGATGTACTCAAAATCCACGTCCAGACCCTGGTACCCCTTTTCCAACAGGATGGCCACCAGTTCATCCAGCACACGGTCTTGGAGGGCCTGGTCCTGGAACAGTTGGGCCGCCCTCTGGGAAGAAAAGCTGCCGCTCTCATCCATAGAGGTCAGAACCAGCACGGCACCCACACGAAACCGCTGGGCCTCTGCCAACAGGGCACTGTCCTCCGGCACCACCAGGGTGCCATCCTCCTGAAAGCCGTAGGAAAAGACGGAGAGGGTGGTCAAAAACGGCAGTGCCTGCCGCAACACCCCGGGAAGTACATGGGGGTAGGCATACCCTCCCACAGAAAGGTGACCCTCCCGCTCCCCTGCCAAGGCTAAGGTCAGCACCTCCCCGGGGGAGAGAGGGTGCCCCTGCGCCAGGGTGGGGTTGTACTGGAGCAGCTGCCGGAGGGGCACCCCCGTCTGTCTGGCAATGCCCCACAGCGTATCCCCTGGCCGGACGGTGTAGGTGGCCGTGGGAACCAGCACCGTCAAGGCCTGCCCCGGTACCAAAGGCTGGTCTGGCCCCAAGCCATTGTCGCTGCGCAGCCGGGCCTGGGAGACCCCAAACCGCTGGGCAAGCTGCGGCAAGCGGTCCCCTTTTTGTACCACGTAAATCATCGGATCCCTCCCGGTTTCGTCTTGAGTACCACCATTCTATGAGGAAGACCCAGCCCCCATACCTAAAAAGGCGGCAGCACGTTGTGCTGCCGCCTTTTGGCGATACGCTATCTTAAATAATGAGAACAGGTTTTATGGATGCTCCTCCTGTTCCGCAGCCCAAGCCTCCAAGGTACGGTAGTCCAGCTTCCCTCTGGGGGTCAGGGGCAGTTCTGCCAGGAAGTGATAGGCCGCTGGGATCAGGTAGGTGTTCAGGGTCTTCTTGGCCCGGGTCCGGAGCGCCTGCTCCAGTTCCCGGGGATCGGTCCCCTGGCGGGGCACCACATAGGCCACGGGAACCGTCTCGCCCTCTCGGTTCTTCCCCCCCACCACGGCACAGGCTGTGACCTGTGGGTCCTCCAAAAAGCAGTTTTCAATCACCGAGGGGAAAATTTTAAAGCCGTTGCGGGAGAGCATCCGCTTCTTTCGTCCGGTCACCACCACCCGGCCGTCGGCCGTGAGGTGACCCAGGTCCTTGGTCCATACCCAGAGGGTGCCATCGGGACCAGGTTTCAGCACTTGGTGGTCGGCCTCTGGCCGGCGGTAGTATCCATTCATCACCGCCTGGCTTTGGATCAGGAGCTCTCCCTGCACCTCCGGGGGGCAGAGGGCCCCAGTCTCCGGGTCTACCGCCACCACGCGGCAGCCGGGCAGCGGGCGGCCTACGTCGCCGTCCTCCCAAGCCCCGTAACTCACGCACATGATTCCCCCGTCCTCGGACATGCCGTACTCCTTGATGAGCCGGGAGGCACAGCCCCGCTGGGCCAGGAAGGCATTGATCCGCCGTTCCAGTTCCGCCGGGAGCACATCTCCCCCGCACCGGGGCACCTCCAGGAAGGAGAGGTCTGCCTCCGCCGTCCAGGCATCCTGCAGGAGAAACTGCCAGTAGGCTGTGGTGCCGCAGACCTGCTCTGGCCGGTAACGGCGCAGCATTTCGCCCAGGTCATGGGGACGGAACATGGGACAGAGAATCACCCCCATCCCCAAAGAGAGCGGGGTGTGGAGGCATTGACTCAGGCCAAACACGGCAAAGAGCGGGAGGAGTACCAGGGCAAAGCCCCCTCTGCCATACTCCGTCTCTGCTCGGGTATAGTACTCCAGCGCCCAGGCAAAGGACCGCCGGGAGAGCACCACACCTTTGGCCGGTCCCGTGGTTCCCCCGGTGTAGGTGATGGCCACCGGCTCTTCCCATCGGTCTGCCTCCGGCGGCACTTGGGCAGGGGGGCGGAGAAAGTCCGCCCAGGACAGGCAGTCCGGACCTGCCCCCTGCTGCCAGGTGCTGAGATGGAGCTTTCCCTCCAGTTCCGGGGCCACGTAGGGGGCCAGGGGCAGCACCACGAAGTGCTGGGTAGGGGCCTTCCCCCGGTGATGGTAGACCTTGGAAAAGGCCACCTCCAGCACCAGGGCCACCCGGGAACCTGCCTGGGTGAGGTACTCCTCCACCTCGGCAGGGCTCACCTTCATATCCACCCAGTTGGCCACCGCACCGATCCGGTCAATGGCGTAAAAGGCCATCACTGCCTCGGGGGTGTTGAGGGAGAACAGGGTCACCAGTTCTCCCGGCCCCACCCCTAGGGCACGGAGGCCCGCCTCCGCCTGCAGGATCCCCTGGAAGAGCGCGCCATAGGACAAGGACTTGTCCCCACAACGGAGGACGATGTCCTCTTCCCGCCCCTGGCCAGCCTGCCATAGGGTCTCGTAGAGGGCCTGCGACTTCACAGGAGGGTGAGCTTGGGGCCGCCATCGGGGTTCCGGTCGTTGCCGGGGCCGCCCTTGTTGACTGTGATGTTATCCGGGTTGATGGGGACCTTCCGCAGCATCAGGCCGGGCACCCCAGAGGCCGCCGCCAAGCTGGCGCACTGGGACTGCATGAAGGGGAAGAGCTGGTCATAGACCTCCCCATGGACCTGGCGCTTGACCTCATCGGTGGTGGCGCCGGTGCAGTTGAAAATGCCCACCAGCACCACGGTCATGGTGAACTTGCCCCCGGCAAATTCCTTGTCCCGCAGGGTCTGCTGGAGTTTGCCCACGCAGCGGCTACCGTCGGACATGAAGCTGACGTTCAGAGAGAAGGAGCTGTCCAACTGGATCTGCCCGGACTGCTCCAATTTATTGATCAGGTGAATTTCCTGCACTTTTTGAGACATCAAAGTTGCGTTTGCCATAGGAAACAATCCCTTCTTTCATAAAGTGGTACCCTTATTATATACAGCCCGGCCGGGAAAGTCCAGGGCTTTCTCACCGGCGGGGAAACCCCGCAATGCCCTTCTGGAGCCGCATCTGCAGCTGATGAACGTGGAAGGGATCGCACACCCCCGGATGGATTTGAACCGTAAGGGGCAGGACCCGCGCCTCCCCTTGGGAAACCCACTTTCCCAGCGTAAAAATGGGGAGCAGATAAGGGCGCTCTGTGGTGGCCGCCAAGTGGAACGCCGAAAAGGACATCCAGGGCACCATGGAGACATCGAAGGTATTCTCCGGACGGACGCCCTGGGGCATCCATGCCGGGGAAGCCCCATAGGCCGCCACATCGCGCTGATAGGCTGCCTGGAAGACCTGGTAATCCGGATGAAAGGGCGTCCAGAGCACCGAAAAGGCCTTCTCTTGGGGGTGAAACACCGTGTAGGCCGGGTCCATATGGTCGTAAATCCCCAACCCCTCCGGCGTTGCCACAGTGCGGAACGCCTCCATCTCGTTCACGCCCTGGGTCAGCAGCCAGAGAAGGGCGGGGTAAAGGGGTTCCCCCGCCAGCAGAGTAACGTCTAGGGGAACCGTTACCGCAAAGGGGCCTTGCCCGGTCTTTTGTACCCACTCGTAATGGGCCCTGCGGGGCCATCGCGTCCTGTCAATGGGGACCAGTCCCATGGAATCCCTCCCTTCCTTTGCTCTCTGCTCTACATCCTCATTCTACCACACTGCCCCAACAAAGGCCAACGGGTTTCTCCATTTGGAATATTTTTGCCAGAGACAGGCACACTAGAAAGACCGTATCAGCAAAGGAGCGAATACTTTGGACAGGAAAAAACTCGGACGGCAGACCGTCCGCTTTGCCTCTCCCCCTTCCATCGCCGGCTTTGGCAACGCCGTCGGCCAAAAGGAACGGGACGGCCCCCTGGGCCCCTACTTTGACCTGGCCGGGGAGGACGACACCTTCTCCCAACCCAGCTGGGAAAAGGCAGAGACCGCCATGCAGAAACAGGCCCTGGCATTTGCCCTAGAACGGGCCGGGATCACTGCGGACCAATTGGACTATGTCTTTGCCGGGGATCTCCTCAACCAGTGCATCGCCACCTCCTACTCTCTCCGGGCCCAAAACGCCCCCTTCTTTGGGTTGTATGGGGCCTGCTCCACCATGGCGGAGGGCCTCTCTCTGGCCGCCATGCTGATTGACGGCGGGTTTGCCGCCTATGCCGCAGCCATGACCTCCTCCCACTTCTGTTCTGCGGAGCGGCAGTACCGGAACCCCCTGGAGTACGGGGGGCAAAAGCCGCCCACCGCCCAGTGGACTGCCACCGGCGCCGGGGCTGTCATTCTCTCTTCCACCGGGAAGGGGCCCTATGTCACCCATGTCACCACGGGGAAGGTCATCGACAAGGGCATCACCGATGCCAACAACATGGGCGCTGCCATGGCTCCGGCCGCGTACTCCACCCTCCGTGCCCACTTTGAGGAGACGGGGCGGGCGCCGGATTTCTACGATCTCATTGTCACCGGCGACCTGGGCAGCCTGGGGAAAGACATCGTTCTCGACTTCTTCCGGCAGGATGGTGTGTCCCTGGGGCCTTGCTACGACGACTGTGGGGTGCTCCTCTTTGACCCCAAACGCCAGGATGTGCACGCCGGCGGATCGGGCTGCGGGTGCAGTGCTGTGGTGCTCACAGGGTACCTGCTGCGCGCTCTGCAAACTGGGGCATGCCACAACCTCCTCTTCTGCGGTACCGGGGCCCTTCACTCCCCCACGGCCACCATGCAGGGGGAGAGCATCCCGGGGATCTGCCACGCCGTGGCCATCGCCAGCACAAAAGGAGGCAAACCATGAGCAGTCCGGAAACCTACCTGGCCGCCTTCCTCTGCGGCGGCCTGCTCTGCCTGGTGGGGCAGATTCTCATTGACAAGACCCGGCTCACCCCGGCCAGAATCCTGGTGCTGTATGTGGTGGTAGGGGTTGTTTTGGGCGCAGCCGGCCTGTATCAGCCCCTGGTGGACCGCTGCGGGGCGGGGGCTACGGTCCCCCTGACCGGGTTTGGCTACAACCTGGCCGTAGGGGTGGCCAAAGCCGTGGAGACGGAGGGCGCCCTGGGGATCTTTACCGGCGGCGCCGCCGCCGCTGCCGGGGGGATTGCCGCTGCCGTGTTCTTCGGCAATCTGGTGGCCCTCTTCTTCCGGTCCAAGCCGAAGACCTAACCCCCGTTGCCTTTTCCCCGCCTGCCTGTTATAATAAAAAAAGACAGAGAGAGGAGGGATCCCCATGGTGAGTTGGGAAGAATTGGAGAACGCATGCCAACACTGCCGCGCCTGTCCCCTGGCAGAAACCAGGACCAACGTGGTCTTCGGCGTGGGCAGCCACCAGGCGGACATCCTCTTCATCGGGGAAGGCCCAGGGGAGCAGGAGGACCTTCAGGGGGAACCCTTCGTGGGCCCGGCGGGAAAACTCCTGGACCTGATGCTCTCCCTCATCGACCTGGAGCGGTCCAACGTCTATATTGCCAACATCGTCAAGTGCCGTCCCCCCAAAAACCGAGACCCTCTCAACACCGAGCAGGACGCCTGCATTGGGTATCTGCGGGCCCAAACCGCTCTGCTCCGGCCTAAGATCATCGTCTGCCTAGGCCGAATCGCCGCCATGCGGATCATTGACAAAGACTTCCGCATCACCCGGCAGCACGGCCAGTGGTTCCACCGCGCCGGCGTGGCGATGACTGCGATCTACCACCCCTCTGCCGTCCTGCGGGACCCGTTGAAGGGGCCAGACACCTTCGTAGACCTGAAAAGCATCCAGGCCAAGGTCAAAGAACTCTGCCCGGACAGCCTGACTCCCCTGGTCCGTTAAGGCCACATAGAGCGCAAAAGGTAACGCCCAGTCCTCAGGACATTCTACCCTGAGGACTGGGCGTTGTTGGATTCTAACCGGTGTACCCTCGCTTACAGGCACACATTCTCTGGCCTTCCCGCCAAAAAAGCATCGATATTGTGGAAGACGATCTCCGCCCGGCGGAGCATACTCTCCTCGGTGGCGAAGGCCACATGGGGGGTGAGCACCGCGTTCTTGGCGTGGAGCAAGGGGGTCTCCGGGGGAAGCGGGGGCTCCTGGTCGAACACGTCGATGCCGGCCCCGGCCAACTGCCCCTGGTTCAGCGCCTCGGCCAAAGCCACGTTGTCCACGATGGCGCCCCGGGCCACGTTGATGAGAATGGCAGAGGGCTTCATCATCGCCAGGCGCTGGCGGGAGAGCAGGCCCTTGGTCTCCCCATCGCTGGGCACGTGGAGGGAGACGATGTCGCTTTGCTGCAGCAGCTCCTCTAGGGAAACATACGTCACACCCAGGCGCTCCACCTCCGGCCGGCGGGTCCGGGAATAGGCAATAACCCGGGCGCCGAAGGCCTGGAAGAGCTGCGCTGTGCGTGTGCCAATGGCGCCGGTGCCTACAATCCCCACGGTGCGCCCGGCAATCTCCCGGCCGCGGAAGGGGGTTCCTGCACCGCCGCTGCGGGCGGCCGTCTCACAGGCCGGCAGCTGGCGCAGGCAGGCAATGGTCAGCCCCAGCGCCAGTTCCGCCACGCACTGGGTGGAGTATCCGGCCGCGTTGCATACAGTGACCCCTTTGGCCCGGCAGGCCTCTAGGGCCACATGGTCCACCCCGGTAAAGGCCACGTTGAGCAGCTTTAACTGGGAGGCCCCCTCCACCACCGAGGCGGGATAGGGGGTGTTGGCGAGGATGGCGATATCACTGTCCCCGGTACGGCGGAGGAGCTCCGCCGGGTCTGTGGTCCGCGCCCCGTAACAAACCATGGAATGGCCTTGGGCCTCCAAGCGGGCCTGGTAGTGGGCCAGAACTTCTGCCGGAATGCCCAGCGGTTCCAGTAGGACAATCTTCATGGCAGACGCCTCCTTAGAAGGGCAGGTTCATTCCGCCGGTAATCTTCCCCATGCTGGCGCTCATGTCGTCCATGGCCGCGCGAATGGCCTCGTTCACCGCCGCGATGACCATGTCCTGGAGCATCTCCACGTCTTCCGGGTCCACCGCCTCGGGGTCAATGGTGAGGGCTTTCAAGGTGTGCTTGCCGTCCACCGTGGCAGAGACCACCCCGCCCCCGGCGGTGGCAGTATACTCCTTTTCCTGCAGCTCCGCCTGGGTCTTCTCCATGTCGGCCTGCATCTTCTGGGCCTGCTTAATCATATCCATATTCAGGCCGGGCATACCCATGCCCATTCCCTTGCCGCCTTTGCGGCCCATGGGGGGACGTCCATATCCTTTTGCCATTGTTCTTGTACTCCTTTTTCCTTATTTCACCGTAAAGTTCCCAAACTGCTGGCCCAAGGCCAACAGGTCTTCAAAATTGTCCTTCCCTTCCCCTGCTGGAGGCTGCGGGACGGGGTCTGGCCGGCCCACCTTGAACACCACCCGGCGCTTTTGGCCGGTGAAGGCCTCTGCCGCCTGCTCCAGCAAAGCGGGGGTCCCGCCCCGGCTGAGGAAACTCTGGGTGAGCTCCGAATCTGTCCAGAGGGTAAGGGTATGTTCCTCAAAGGTGCCGGTGACCGACTCCGGTTTGTGGAGGAAGGAGGCCACCATGGGGGGCAAGTTCCCCAAACTGGCCAGAAAGCCCTGCCAGGTAGGCCCTTCCTCCGACTGTGCTGCCACGCTGGGAGACGGCGCAGGCTGCGGTGGCGCAACGGCCTTCCGGGTGGTTGGCCGGGGCGCCGGTTCCGGCACCGGCGGGGGCACCGGGTCCACTTCCCAGGGAGGGGCATCCTCTGCCTCGTCAAAAACAAAGGGGGCCTCGTCTTCGTCCTCCTCTTCCGCTGCCGGCTGCGGGGCTGGTTTCTCCGCTACCGGTTCTACAGGAGGGGCAGGCGGTACGGCACCCGCTGCCGGGAAGCCCTGGGCTGCCTGGGCCTCCAGACGGCTCAATCGGGACAAAACCCCTTCCGGCGTGTCGGACAAACGGCGGTCACAGAGACGGATGAGGCAGAGCTCCGTGTCCACCCGCCGGCTGGTGCTGCGGTAGAGATCCGCCTGGGCAGCTTGCAGGAGGGTCATCATCTGCACCAACTCTGCCGCCGTGAATTGCTGGGTTAGGGCCCGAAGGGTCTTCTCCTCATACCCGCCGGCCAGCAGGCCGTGGCCCCCATCGGGGGCGGTTTTCCGGAGCAGGAGGTCCCGCACCAGGGAAGCAATCTCCCCCAAAAGGGCCCCCATGTCCTTCCCATCCCGGTAGAGTTCATCCAGGATGGTCAGGGCGCCTGTGGTGTCCTCCCGGGCCACGCAGTCCAAAAGTTGTGCCGTGCGCCGGTTGCCGGTGAGGCCCAGCACCTCCAGCACCACTTCCTCGGTGAGCTCCCCTTCCGCGCCGCTGCACTGGTCCAACAGGGAGAGGCCATCCCGCAGCCCCCCATCGGCCAGGCGGGCCAAGAGGTCTGCCGCCGGAGTGGTGAGGGCAATCCCCTCCTCCTTGGCCACATAGGCCAGGCGCCCTGCCAAGGCCCGATGGGAAATCCGTTTGAAGGCAAACTGCTGACAGCGGGATTTGATGGTGGCAGGCACCTTATGCAGCTCCGTGGTGGCCAGGATGAACATCAGGTGGGCCGGCGGCTCCTCCAAAATTTTCAACAGCGCATTGAAGGCCGCGGTGGAGAGCATATGCACCTCGTCCACGATGTACACGCGCTTGCGGACGGCTGCCGGCGTGTAAGCTGCCTCGTCCCGGAGGGCACGGATCTGGTCCACCCCATTGTTGGAGGCGGCGTCCAGTTCCAACACATCCAGGATGGAGCCGTTTTCAATGCCCTGGCAGGCCGGGCAGACGTTGCACGGGTTGCCATTCACCGGATTCTGGCAGTTCACCGCCCGGGCCAGGATTTTGGCGCAGGTGGTCTTCCCGGTCCCCCGGGTGCCGGTGAACAGGTAGGCGTGGGACAACCGTCCCGTCGCTACCTGGCGTTTCAAGGTCTCCGTGATGTGTTCCTGCCCCACGACCTCGTCAAAGGTACGGGGGCGCCACTTGCGGTAAAGCGCCTGGTACACGAGCCGTTCCTCCTCTCTCAACATAACAACAAAAGTCTGCCCGAACGGTTCGGCGACCGGCAGGACCGCACACCGGCCTTTGAAGACCCCCTCATCCCTGTCTCACTGGCAGCCAGCTCAAAACCGGCAAACCCGCGGCACACGCGGCGTTCTGCTTAGTGCTGCTCGGTTCCCCGCCTGACACGGTTCACAGTGCTGCGTTGCGCAGGACCGATTCCTCATCACCGCTTACCGGCAACTAACGGAACAAGGGGCCTCCGGGGACCGGGATTCATCCCTGCTGTAGCGGATTGCAGGTACAGGGCACCGCTATCTCCCCGACTAGTGCGGCCATGCCCGACGCCGACTGGCATCCGGCAGACTTTGGTTCCTATGATACAACATTTCCCCGGAAGATGCAAGAATTTCAGGCCAAAAATCTTTGCACGCTTCAGAAAAAAGGGCTTTACATTTTTGGAACTTCTGGTATACTATTGTGTTGTCCAGAGCATTCGGGCCTGTAGCTCAGTTGGGAGAGCGTTCGGTTCGCATCCGAGAGGTCAAGGGTTCAAGTCCCTCCAGGTCCACCACACCTGCGGTGAGCAATTCGCGCACCGCAGGTTTTTCTTTATTCTGAAGTTTTGTGCCCGCGCTTGTAGCGGGTATCTTTTTTGTCAACATGACCCATACTCCGTGTCAAAAACACGAAAAGCAGCAGCCCTCCGGTACGGAGGGCTGCTGTTTCCTTATCGTAAAGAATCGATCCATTCCTGCACTTCGCGAAAAAAGCGGGAAAGATGAAAGCCATCGGCAACGGCGTGGTGAATGTTCATGGTCAGTGGCATCACCAGCTTGCCCTGCTCCTTCTCATACCGTCCCCAGGTGATTACGGGGGCTAAAAAGGTTCCCTCGTCAAACACATGCACATCGAAATGCTGATACCTCACCCAGGGCAGACAGGATACATCGAAAAAATTCGGTGGCTGATGGGCCAAAATCGCCCGGCGATCCTGGTATTCCACGCGGTCCTGCAGGAAGCGGGCGTGAAACGCAAACAGATCCTCCGAAAACGGCGTCACCATCTTGGTAAAATTCCCATCCTCTGGGTGAAAATCTGCATAGCTGGGCCAGACGGATGCCCACTGAATCAGCTTTCCCTGGGGATCCCATCCGTATTTAAACTCATCGTGGGCATTGACCACCTTGGACACGCCCCAGATCATCAGGGGGTAGAACTTCATGCCCTGCCGCTTGGCAAAGGCTACCAGCGGCGTCACATCCATCTCCACCGTCAGGCTCATGACAATGCGCATTCTTTGGATGTAAAACTGAAACAGATCCTTTCTGTCCCATGCTTCCAACTCGACGATTCGATATTCCATGGGTATTCTCCTTTGCATTTTTGTGGGGAAACAGAAATGCAAAGTCCTTTGGAACAGAAAAAACATTCTCCATACAAGTCTATCCCATCAGGCCTTGCATGGAGTGTTCACAAGGCCGCGCTTCATGGTATCACCTCCCACCAAACATCTCTTAAAAATATAATTCCTCTTGCTTCTGCCTAGCCATTCTCGTGGGTACGGGCTTGCAATGCATTCCGCAGGTCCGCCACGAACCGTGCCTGCTGCTTACGCAGATATCGTTTGACAAAGGGCCGCAGCAGAGGGTTTTTCACGTGCAGCGTCTCTGTAAACTGGATGGCTGTCTCCGCTCCCTTCCCAGAGAACAGACCCACCCAGTGACCGCGCATCCAACGGTTCTCCATATCCAGCTCCCATCGCCGCCCAGGTTCTGCGGCGGTGATGGTAAACAAGGTCTGCTCACCCGTCTGCGTGTGTTCCACAAATTGTTCCGCCGAGAGGACCTCTGTCCGGGACAAGTCACTTCGCCAGCTGTAATCCTCTACCCCTGTCACCACGGTCCAAACCTGTTGGACATCCCCTGGCAATACGGCGGTCATGTGAACGGTAACCATCTTCTTCCCCCTTTTGGGCACGCTGTTATCTAGAGCATACCACAGGCAACCAGAAAAAGAAAGGGCTCGCAGCAAAAAGCGCCCTCCGAGGCCCTGTCTGAGGCCACGGAAGGCGCTGGCAAAACGGCGTTACATCCCGTGTTTCACGCGATCCTGTTCTTCTGCCCGTTTGGCATTGTTGAAGCGGTCTAGCGTTCCCACCAGATAGCCGGTGATCCGGCGGATGCGCTGGAAGGGCACAGGGACAAACACAGGCAGGATGCCATACTCATCCGGCTTTCCTGTGCGGCGGATGGAGATTTCTTGAACCGTGCGTCCTTCCTCCTGTTCCATCATGGCGATGGCGGCCCGCACAATCTGTTCGGGAATCTGCTCCGGATTATTGATTTTTACGTCCATGCTGGGTTGCCTCCTGTCTTATGGGTTGCTTTGATTCTATCAGGGATCCTCCCTCGACGCTGTGACAAAGTCACCTGGATGCCTCCCATCCTTTCGATCTTCTTTGGGCGACGGACTGGAAGGGCTCGGTTTCCCGCACTCCCTGTGTTTTGCCCGCTCACTTTGAGAACCAAAATAAAACGCAATGACCACGGAAAAGATGGTCAAAAATTCCTGGCTGGAGACACGCCCTGCCAAGGTAAGGGCCACAAACACCACCGTCAAAAGGATGGTAACAATGCTTTTGACACAGAGCAGATCACGCAACCGCTGACGCCAAGTTACCATAAAGGTTTCCCTCCCTTTCCCCGCGGTATGCTCGTTCCTCTGAAATCCTCTCCGTTCTTATCTTGGATAGCAATTGACTTTTCGTCCATACAGACGTACAATAGTGTCAACGCAATCCCCGACTCTACGCGCAAATAGGAAAAACCGGAGGTATGGACATGAAGTTTTCTAGCAAAGTAAAGAAGTGCGGTCTGTCCCCTATGCGGAAGTTCCACCCCTACGCAGTCGCAGCGGAAGCCAAGGGCCGCAAGATCTATCATCTGAACATCGGCCAGCCCGACGTGGAGACCCCGCCTCAGTTCTTTGAGGCAGTGCGTAACTTCCAGGCCCCTGTCCTGGAGTACGCCCCTTCCCCTGGGGTACCGGAACTGATCGACGCCATCCAGTCCTATTATGATAAACTGAACATGCACTTTGAAAAGGATGAGATCCTCATCACCACCGGTGGTTCGGAGGCACTGTCCATCGTCTTCCAGTGCATCTTGGACGACGGGGACGAGGTTCTGATCCCCGAGCCCTTCTACCCCAACTACAGCACCATGGTGTACACCACCGGCGCCAGCATCCACCCCATCCCCACCTCTCCGGAAGAGGGATACCGGTATGCCGACCGGGCGAAGATCGAGGCCCAGATCAACGAACACACCCGGGCCATTGTGTGCACCAATCCCGGCAACCCCACCGGCGTGGTCCTCACCCCTGAGGAGCAGCGGCTGATGTGCGACATTGCCAAGGAGCACAACCTCTTCCTCATCGGGGACGAGGCGTACCGTGAGTTCGTCTACGCCGGCGAGCCCCTGCAGTCCTTCGGCGAGTACGCCGACGCCGCGGAGAACGTGGTGGTCATCGACACCGTCTCCAAGCGCTTCTCCGCCTGCGGTGCCCGCATCGGCGCCATCCTCACCCGCAACCACGAGCTGCTGGGCGAGGCCATGAAGTATTGCCAGGCCCGGCTGTCCGTGGCCACCCTGGACCAGGTGGCCTCCGCCGCCCTGTACAACGTGGGCCCCGAGTACTTCGCCGCCGTCCGGGAGGAGTACAAGCGCCGCCGGGACACCGTGGTGGCCAAGCTGGCTGAAATTCCCGGCGTGGTCTGCGAGTGCCCCAAGGGCGCCTTCTACCTCATGGCCGCCCTGCCGGTGGACGACGCCGACAAGTTCCAGCAGTGGCTGCTGGAGGAGTTCGAGGACAACGGCGAGACCGTGATGTTCGCCCCCGGCGAGCCCTTCTACGCCACCCCCGGCAAGGGGAAGAACGAGGTCCGCATCGCCTACGTGCTGAAGCAGGCCGACCTGGAACGGGCCATGGATCTGCTGGCCAAGGGCATCGCCGCCTATAACAAGCGCTGAGACACAGAACCCGAAAAAGACACGGAACCGACGCCCTGGAAGCCATGGCTTCCAGGGCGTCTTTCTCATAGGATCAGGCGGCAGGGCGCAGGGTCAGGAAGCGGTCGGCCATCACCGCCAGCTGGGCCCGGGTGGCGGTCCCCTCCGGGTCCAGGGTGTTTGCCTGGGTCCCCTGGAGGATACCCTCCCCCACCGCCCACTGCAGGGCTTCCCGGGCCCAGGAGGCCACGGCGGCGCTGTACCGGTATCCCGCCAGGGAAGCCTGGCGGCTGACGTCTTCCCCCTGGGCCTGGGCATAGCGGTAGAGGAACACCGCCAGCTCCTGCCGGGTGACGGGGCGGCCGGGGGCGAAGGTCCCCTCCCCGGTCCCCTGGGCGATGCCCTTCTCCTCCGCCCAGCGGAGGGGGGCGGCATACCAGGCCCCGGCGGGGACGTCGGCAAACTCAGACGCGCCGGACACCGCCGGGGACCCGGCCATGCGGTAGAGCAGGGCCACCACTTCCTCCCGGAGGGCGGGGCTGTCCGGGGCAAACCGATGGGGCGCCACCCCCTGAAGGAGCTTTTTCTGGTATAGGTCCAGCACCGCCGGGCCATACCAGGCCTTGGGGCTCACGTCGGAGAAGGGCTGGCTGACCTCTTCCACGAAAACCCCCTCGGTGAACCGGTCCAGGTCTACGTTGCCGGCGATGCCGGGGACCCGGCCGTTGTCCTCATATTGGAACCCCACCCAGGACCGCCAGGGACCGATGGATTCCGGCTCCTTGGGGCCGTAGTCGGCGATCCACAGGGGGTAGCGGGTCAGGCTCTCCTCCCAGATGGAGGCGGCGCTGTAGGCGTTGGTATAAAACACCGGGGTGATCCCCGTGCGGGCCTCCAGGGTCTGGGCAAAGGCCAGGGCGATGGCGTTGAGCTGGGCATGGGAGAGGCTCCCATACTGCTCAAAGTCCACTGCCGGGCGGCAGTCGTAGGAGACCTCTCGCAGGAGCTCTGCGAAATAGGCCGCCTGCTGCCGGGCCTGGGCGGGATTCTCGGCGGTCACGTAGAAATAGAACCCCGTCTTCAGCCCGGCTTCCCGGGCTTTGGCGGCGTTCTCCCGGAAGCGGGTGTCCTCCGCGTGGCCATAGCCCGCCCGGATATAGACCACCGTTTTCCCGGCGGCCTTCACCTGGGCAAAGTCGATCTCCCCCTGCCAGACGCTCACATCCAGCCCCTGGTGGGTGGCCGCCTGGGCCCCTGCGGGGAGGACGGTCAGGGACAGGAGGAGCAGCAGGGCGCAAACACGTGTCATCCAGTTTCGTTTCATTGCATTCACCATAACTTTCTCTGGGATCGGTCCATCCTATGCCCCGCCCAGGGGTTTGGTGAAAAGAAGGTCGAACAACAGCAAACCGGCGGCAGTCTGGAACACTGCCGCCGGTGTTTTCTCACCGCAGGGTGAAGTAGAGCAGCACCACCGCGCCCAGGACGATGCGGTACCAGCCAAAGACTTTGAAGTCGTGCTTCTTCACATAGCCCATGAGGAACTTGATGACCACCACCGAGACCAGGAAGGCCACCAGGCACCCCACCACCAGGGTCCAGATCTCCGCGCTGGTGAAGGTGAAGCCGAACTGTAGCAGCTTCACGAAGCTCAGCCCGAACATCACCGGCACCGCCAGGAAGAAGGTAAACTCCGCCGCCGCCACCCGGGACACCCCGATGAGCAGGGCCCCGATGATGGTGGACCCCGACCGGGAGGTGCCGGGGATGATGGAGAGCACCTGGAACAGGCCGATGAGGAAGGCGGTGCGGTAGGTGATCTCCCCCAAGGTGTTGACCTTTGGGGTGCGCTTCTTATTCCAGTTTTCAATGAGGATAAAGGCAATACCGTACACAATGAGGGCCGCCGCAATGACCACCGGGGTATGGAGGTGGGCCTCGATATAATCATCAAACAGGATGGTGACCACAGCCCCGGGGATGCAGGCCACCACCACTTTCAGCCACATTTGAATGGTATCCCAGCGCACGGCAGGCTGGGTGGCTGTTTTCCGCTGGAAGGGCCACATTTTCTCCCAAAAGAGGATCACCACAGCCAGGATGGCGCCCAACTGGATGACCACCAGAAACATATCCTTAAACTCCTGGGTGATGTTCATTTGGATGAACTCATCCACCAGCAGCATGTGCCCCGTACTGCTGATGGGGAGCCATTCCGTAATCCCTTCTACAATTCCCAGAAAGATCACTTTGATCAGTTCTATGACATGATCCATCATGCAACCGCTACCTCCTTTTTCCGAAAACCTGGTATGTCTGTTCTACGCAGTGGCTGCCCAAACGATGCCACCCAGGCAGATCCCCTGTTCCATGTTTCTTAGGCGCATAGAACAAGGGGTTGGGAAAATCAATCCCCCTGCCAAGGGTCACGCCTCTACCAGCTGCGACAGGGCCTGGGCAAAGGCTGGAAACGCCTTAGGCAGGCGCAGGATGTGCCCCTCCTGGTCTAGGAAGCAGTGCTCCGAGTTTCCCTCGAACACCACTACGCCCGCTGGATTGCGCATCACATAGTGCAGTCTCAGGCGGATCCCTGTGAACTTGGTGAGGGACACCTGGATGGAAATTACCTCCGGAAACTTGGTGTCGTGCCGGTACTTCACATCCAGGGCCGTGACGGGAGACACCGCCCCCATCGCCTCCAGCCGCTCTAAATTCCAGCCCAATTGGGCCAAAAAGTCCACCCGGGCTTCCTCCATCCAACGGATATAATTGCTGTGGTGGGTAATGCCCATTCGATCGGTCTCATAGTACTGCACCGTGTGCTGATAGGGTTTCATGGGTTCCTCCTTTGAATGGCCGGCAAACTGAGGCAAAAGGAAAAGCCGGAACCCACTGTGGTTATGGTTCCCGGCTCTTGGATCGGGTATCATCGCGAGGTTCCTCTGGGCAAATACGCCGCGCTGGCTTGCTGGGCTCACCTAGGCATATGGCTGCAGTTCCAGAACTTCCGCCTGATATTGAGACAGTATAGCACAACTTTCCATCTACTGGTAGATGCGAAGACAACAAATCTCCTGGCCGATCTTCGTAGAATTTGTACTGCTTCCTAGAGGCCCCTCCCCTGCCATTCCACCTATATACGATAATTGCCTCTTTCAAAAAAGGCGGAGGGAGAACCCTCCGCCTTTCTGCCTATTTTCTGCCTATTTATGAAAATGCCTTTTAATTACCTTTACAATTTCCACTTGCAAGATCGACATCAAAGACAGCCCAATGGCGATCAGCCACTGTGTGCCATCCAACAAGGTCAACTGGAACGCACTTTGCAGTGCAGGGACAAACAGGATGCACGCCATCAGAAGGGCGGACACCACGAAAGAAAGGATCAGCCAGGGATTGATTCCCTCTGCCCGCACCCAGATGGGCTCCGTATTGGAGCGCTGATTAAAAGCGCGAAGCATCTGCGAGAAGGCCAGCACACAGAACGCCATTGTCTGACCGGTTACATGGCCGCCCATGCTTGCGCCGATCCAGTAAGCGCAAGTGGTCATGGCCGCTACAAAGATACCCTGCGTAATAACCCGGCGTACCAGATCTTTTTCAAACAGAGTGCCCGATTTTACCGGCTTATGCTTCATAATGTTCTTGCTGGCCGGATCAACACCCAGTGCCAGGGCAGGCAAGGTAGCCGTGGCAAGGTTTACCCACAAAATGTGAACGGCCAGAAGGGGTGCATCCCAGTTAAACAGGGTTGCAACAAACAAGGTTAGAATTTCTGCGATATTACCAACCAAAAGGAACTGGATTACCTTCTGGATATTGCGGTAGACACGACGGCCTTCCTTGATGGCATAAGCAATGGTGGTAAAGCTGTCATCCAGCAAGATCATGTCGGCGGCATCCTTGGCCACATCCGTACCGGTGATACCCATCGCAACACCGATGTCCGCTGCTTTCAGGGCGGGGGAGTCATTGACACCGTCACCCGTCATAGCCGCTACTTCACCGGTGCGTTTCAAACTCTGGATGATGCGTAATTTATCCGCAGGG
>JABLTR010004146.1_pt1 | contig 56462 bp, 52 predicted proteins | sample 7160071 | NCBI WGS metagenome assembly JABLTR01 (sample SAMN14651230, study PRJNA627086) | human gut metagenome | isolation source: feces | host: Homo sapiens | reverse complement strand
TTTCTCACACCCATAAATCTTATAATAAGTATATTCTAAGTTTTATATTTCCCCATATGTTGTTCTTATACTTGTTTTAAGTACAAAAGATTTATAGGTGAACAAAATTTATGCTTTTATAAAAATTATCTTTATTCTCCTATGATTTTGATGAGCACTCGTTTTACGCGCATTCCATCAAATTCAAAATAGAAAATTTGCTCCCATGTGCCGAAATCGAGACGTCCGTCAGTAATTGCGCATACCACCTCGCGTCCCATTATTGTGCGCTTTAGGTGCGCGTCGGCATTGTCCTCATATCCATTATGCTGATATTGAGAATATGGTTTCTCCGGCGCGAGCTTTTCCAGCCATTTTTCATAGTCGTTGTGCAGCCCGGTTTCGTCATCGTTGATAAATACGCTGGCAGTTATATTCATAGCATTTACGAGAACAAGACCATCGGTTATTTTGCTTTCATCTATCGCCTTTTGTACGTCTTTGGTTATGTTTACAATTCCGCGTCTTGACGGCAGATTAAATTTTAACTCTTTTCTATAGGATTTCATTATAAAATCTCCTTGTAATAAAAATATATTATTATGGCTCTTATTTTTGTCGAATTTTGCAGCACATCGATTATAACTATCTGAAAGCTGTTTTTGACGCTTAATGTGTCGGAATATAATATTGTGAAAAGTAAGCTTAAAATTAAAATATATAAGATACGAATGCAAGAGATTTATTATTGTGCCTGAGATAATGTAGTTTGATAAAAGGACAAGATAAACAGTCGCCTAAATAGCTTAAGAGTAAGCAAAAATATAAAAATAGTAATTGCAGCTGCGCACAAGAGAAGCTGCATCCATCTCTAACTTAATTTCAAAGGAATTAATATAAAATTAATCTTTGTATATAAAGATTCTTATTTGCTTTAATTTTTTAATTTATAGAAGAGTAATTGGTCTTTACAAAAATCCGCGGTGATAAAAGTCACCGCGGATAAAAATTTACACTATAAAAGTGCTTCATCTATTTCAAATAGATAATATGATACCTACATATAAATAGGCGCTACAGCGCTTATTTATGCCTTGCCGACAGAACCGAAGAGCTCCATCTTTTCCTTAACGGTGGCTTTAATAGCCTCAAATCCCGGCTTAAGCAACTTTCTCGGGTCATAGCCTTTGCCCTCAAGGTCCTTGCCCTCTTCAATATATTTCCTTGTAGCAGCTGCAAAGGCAAGCTGGCATTCTGTGTTAACATTTATTTTTGAAACGCCAAGGCTTATTGCCTTTTTAATCATATCGTCAGGAATACCCGTGCCGCCATGGAGAACCAACGGCATATCTCCAGTAAGCTTCTGTATTGCATCAAGCGTTTCAAAAGAAAGGCCTTTCCAGTTGGCCGGATATTTGCCGTGAATATTGCCGATGCCGGCGGCAAGCATAGTAACACCTAAGTCGGCTATCATTTTGCACTCATTCGGGTCAGCGCATTCGCCGGCGCCTACAACTCCGTCTTCCTCGCCGCCTATAGAGCCTACCTCAGCCTCAAGAGATATACCCTTAGCTTTTGTTACTTCAACAAATTCCTTGGTCTTAGCTATATTCTCATCAATCGGATAGTGTGAACCGTCAAACATAACAGAAGAGAACCCAGCTTCTATGCAGGCTTTTGTGCCCTCATATGTGCCGTGGTCAAGATGCAGCGCAACCGGAACGGTTATGTTAAGAGATTTAACCATTTCCGTAACCATAGCCGTTACGGTTTTAAAACCGCACATATACTTGCCGGCGCCCTCGGAAACGCCAAGTATTACCGGCGATTTGAGTTCTTCAGAAGTCTCAAGTATAGCACGTGTCCACTCAAGGTTATTGATGTTGAACTGACCAACGGCATAGTGGCCTTTCTTTGCTTTGGTAAGCATTTCTTTTGCAGATACTAACATTGTGTATTCCTCCTATTTTTTAAGGCAATGCAACTGTAACCGTATATTTGCAGAGACAGCATCCATCACCCTATATATCTAAATATATTATATTTGCTGCCGCCGCATATTTCAATACAAAGTTTAAATTTTACAGCTATAGTCGAGAACAGAAAAAATTGCCCTTTTAAAAAGGGCAATTTTTATTTTTGGCTATACGAATAATTCAGACGTTTAAACGTTATATCGTCAAAAGAGTTTACAATCCGGATATTAGAAAGAAAAAGTCAACAAATATAATGTATAAAAAGCGTCTGTGATTTTTACAAGCGGCAGGGAAGCATAAAATATCATTTCAAAGCTTTTGCAGCACTTTTTCATTTATTAAGTAAATCAGAAAAAATTCACAGCATCAGCCTTAACGGAGATTATTCGAGACCGGCTTGAGACTTAGTTACAACTTTCCCGCCCTGGAACATAATGATGGCATTTGCACCAATGCTGCCCTCGCCTTCCCACTGGTAAGACTCGGTAACAAACTCGTCTCCAAGACCAAGATCGGTATTTGCAAGTTGTTCTCCTTCGCCGCCGATTATTTCGCAAACTTCTTCATAGGTCATGCCTTCATTAATGGAGTTAAACTCTTCCATGCTTATTTTTGAGCCATCAGAAGAGCAAGACACACCAAATGACAAAACCAGGATTAAAGCCGCCAAAAAAGATATCATTTTTTTCATTATTTACCCTCCATAAATTAAACTTTATATTAATAATACTATTTATTTATTCTAATTTCAATATTATTTTGTTAATTTTAAATAAAATAATACTTAAAATAAGATTATATTTATCGAATTTTAAGTTATTATATCTAATTTTTAAATGGAGAGTATAATTAAAAATAAATGTATAGACAATGTAAAATTATCGAAAAATGTATATTGCAGTATCATAAAAATTTTTTTAAAAGAATTGATTTAATGGGATTTTTATAAAATTTTACTATTTTATCATTGATAAATATATTTCAATTCTGGACGGGCAGTCCGCTTGACAAATATGCTCACAGGACGTATACTAAAACAGGACTGAATAATTCGGTAGGTGAGGCTACCGCAGGGATACGGACTGCTGCCGCGAAGTGGTGGAGACACCATGAGAAGGCCAACAGTTTATGTCGAAATTAAGGCGTAGAACTAATGCAGTTTCATTGCCCTGTGATGCTAAAGCTTGGACGATGGCGCGCAGATTTTGCCCCTTAGTGGGTATATCGTTTGGCTGCGCATGAAGGAAAAAATAATCCTTTGCTGTTGCGAAAGCTTTGGCAAGGGATTTTTTGTTTTGTTAAACAGGCAAAACCGCTGGTTATATTGCAAAAGGAAAAACTTCGGCGTTGCCTTTTAGCAGAGAAGCGTGTTTGACAAGCCGACTTTTTTTGAGGCGAAGATTTTCTGCAGCTTACTCATACTTAATGATGCCGCAGATGCATGATGCGGCAAATGACTATCTGCTTTTAACGAAGCATATAACTGGCGATGTACGAACATGAATATATTCGCTGCAAACATACAAGAATTATCTTGCTTTAGTAGTGCCGTTATATGTCTCTATTTGTCGGTAGGATTTTGGCAGATATCTGCAATTGTCGGCGGGTATGTATCTGATTGTTGTTCTGAAATCAGCGCCTTGCAGAAATTTCAGCATCTGCTGAGAACTTTTATCGTTTGGTCAATCTGGCGGCATTTGCGCCGAGATTATTGTATGGCTTACATGCATATTCGTTAAAGTTCACATTTTTATGGTAATAGCGGACATTAGCCATATATTGACAGACTGCAAATCAGGGCAATAATATGTATAGCCTGAGCATAATGACAGAACACGTAGCATTTTAAACCGCAAATTATAAACAGTCCGAAAAATCAGCATTATATAAAAATTTGGAGGTGACGACATGGGCGCAGCCCACAGTGATGATCCCGGCGGGCAAAAGCTTATATTTCTGAATTTGGCGCTGTGTCGTCAATACTTTGGAGATATTTAACGCTTTGCCATTGAGGGTCATGTCTTATCTAATTTAATTAGGGAGGGATAAGTCGATGAACAAGAGAATGGGAAAAGCAAAGACGAAAGCTCTTGCGATTGCAAGAGAGTCTAAGAGAAATCTTTTAAGAGCGGCCGGCTTGAATGAGGCCGAACTGCTTAAGCTGTATGATAATAGTCTCGACGGATACAATGACGATATGGTCGAGGAAATGCGCGAGCAATACGGCGAAAACAAGATGACCAAAATTAAGGGCGACGGCATATTAAAGCAGCTGTTTGGCGCATTTATAAATCCGTTTACGATAGTGCTGCTGGTGCTGGCGGTTATATCATTTATTACCGACTTTCTGTTGGCGGCTAATGGCAGCAAGGACCTTACCACCGTTATAATAGTAGCAATTATGGTGTTCATCAGCGGCATAATGCGCTTTATACAGGAGTCGCGCTCTAATAAATCGGCCGAAAAGCTTAATGAGATGGTGGAAACCACCATACTTGTAAAGCGGAGTGGAGAAGCACCTAAGGAAATTCCGATAGACGAGCTGGTGGTAGGCGACGTCATATATCTTGCCGCCGGCGACATGGTGCCGGCCGATGTGCGCATCATACGCGCAAAAGACTTGTTTGTAAGCCAGTCGTCACTGACGGGTGAGAGCGAGCCGGTGGAAAAATTCATAGAAAATGGCACTGAAGAGCTGAAAAATCCGCTTGAATGTGTAAACTTGGCCTTTATGGGCAGCAACGTTGTAAGCGGCACGGCGGTCGCAGTGGTTGTGAATATAGGCGATTATACTATATTCGGCTCAATAGCGCATGACATTACCCAGAAAAAGGTGGCAACAAGTTTTGACAGGGGTGTAAACTCCGTGTCATGGTTGCTTATAAGGCTTATGCTTATTATGGCGCCGGTTGTCCTCTTTGTAAATGGATTTACAAAGGGAAATTGGATGGAAGCGGTGCTGTTCGCACTTTCGGTAGCTATAGGCCTTACGCCGGAAATGCTGCCGATGATTATATCTACCAACCTTGCCAAAGGCGCCGTCGCCATGTCGAAAAAGAAGGTAATTGTAAAGGACCTTAACTCTATACAGAACTTTGGCTCTATGGATGTACTTTGCACCGATAAGACAGGCACACTCACGCAGGACAGGGTAATACTTGAATATTCTCTCGATGTTCACGGCAATGAGGATGAACGCGTGCTGAGACACGCATTCTTAAACAGCTATCACCAGACAGGGCTGCGAAATCTTATGGACAACGCCATTATTCAGCACGCCAATGAAAAAGAAATGGTGCATTTGTGGCAGGACTATCACAAGGTCGACGAAATTCCGTTCGATTTTAACCGCCGGCGCATGAGCGTTGTAGTAGAGGACTCGAACGGAAAAAGGCAGCTTATAACCAAAGGCGCGATTGAGGAAATGCTTTCAGTTTGCTCATATGTTGAATATGAGGGCAGTGTAGTGCCGATAACCGACGAGCTTAAGGAAAGCATAAGGACGACGGTAAACGAATACAACGACGACGGTATGCGCGTGCTCGGCATAGCGCAGAAGACAAATCCCTCTCCGGTCGGCGCCTTTTCCGTCGCGGACGAGACGGATATGGTGCTTATGGGGTATTTGGCATTCTTAGACCCGCCGAAGGAAAGCGCCGCCAAGGCGGTAGCCGCGCTTGTAGAGCACGGCGTCGCCGTAAAAATACTCACGGGCGACAACGACGCCGTCGCAAAATGCATATGCCGACAGGTGGGCATAAAAATAGACAATATAATGCTCGGCTCAGACATAGAGGATATGAGCAACGAAGAGCTTGCAAAGCATGTGGAAAGCACAACAATATTTGCAAAGCTTTCTCCGCAGCAGAAGGCGAGAATAGTCGGCGTGCTGCGCCGCAACGGCCACACTGTCGGTTTTATGGGCGACGGTATAAACGACGCTGCCGCAATGAAAGAGGCAGATGTTGGAATATCGGTAGACACGGCGGTGGACATCGCTAAAGAGTCGGCTAATATAATACTTATGGAAAAGGACCTCATGGTGCTGGAAAACGGCGTAATAGAGGGACGCAAAACTTACACTAATATTATAAAATATTTAAAGCTTACGGCCAGCTCAAACTTCGGAAATATATTTGCAGTGCTTGCTGCAAGCATATTTCTGCCGTTTTTACCGATGCTCCCGCTGCAGCTGCTTGTACTCAGCCTTATATATAATATAATCTGCATAGCAATGCCGTGGGACAATGTGGATGAGAGTTATCTTAAAAAACCGCGCGACTGGGATGCGTCGTCTATAAAGAGCTTTATGTTCCGAATAGGTCCGGCGAGCACAATATTCGACATAACGACGTATGTTTTGCTCTTTTTCGTAATATGTCCGCAGCTTTGCGGCGGGCATTACGCTGCGCTGGACGCGGCGGGACAGGCAAAATTTGTCGGGCTGTTTCAAGCAGGCTGGTTTGTCGAGTCGCTCTGGACGCAGACAATGGCGATACACATGGTTCGCTCGCCGAAGCTCCCGTTTATACAGAGCCGCGCTTCGTGGCAAGTGACAATTTTGTCGGTGCTGGGCGTTGCGGCGGGGACTATTGTACCTTATACTCCGCTTGGCACGGCGCTGGACATGAAGCCGCTTCCGCTTGAATATTATCCTTTCCTTATCGCTACAATACTGCTTTATATGGCGATACTTACCGTTGTCAAAAAGCTGTTTATACGCAAGTTTGGCGAGCTGCTGTAGAGAAAATAGGGAAGACGCCGCAAATGACCGACAATTTTGAAATCAATAGTTTTCATACGCTCAATTGTTTGAGCTTGCTTTTGAGCGGATATGGACGATTGAAACTGCCAGGCCGCGGTGCATTGCCGCACCCAAGACGGCGCAGCATCTTATCGAGCGTTTCGGCGTGACAGAGGTATAAGACGGATGTTATGTTCAGAAACCCAGAAACCGTTGCAGAAAATACCAGGTCGGGATATGTGTGGCAGCTTGGGCACAGCGGCAGGGAAGATTTCATGCCTGCCGGATTTTGAGCGTTTATATCAGATGCTTTTTACACAATATTTAGACTTGTATTTTTTAAGCTCATTTGCGATAACCATAAAACCATTGTTTTTATATTACTGTTAATACATCAAAAAGCATTCTGCAAACAGCAGAATGCTTTTTGTTAACGCTTAATCACAAATAAAGCTTTGGCATAAGCAGCAAAGATTTCCGTAAAAATCTTAAGCTGAAAGCTGCCGGCAACGTCGGCAGCGTCGCCGTCCTGCACAAGGGCAAGCAATGAGGACGACGGGCATAAATCAAGAGGAAGCGATTTTTCCATTATTTGAGTAATTTGACGGCAATCATCAGCTTTATAGCCTTCGTACACAATGCGTTGAGCTCATTTTTTAGCGATGTGAAATTACGCCAGCATGCCGATAAGGCAGCCGTCTTTAAGGCCGATGATTTTTACATTAACCAGCCGGCCGTGGATATCACTGCTTGATAGAAAACGGACGTCTGCATAATTTGATGTAAGGCCGGAGTAAATATACGCGCTTTTTTCATTGCTGTATAATGATTCATGAGCCGCGCCGATAAAAAATTCAGCCAAGCTGTCTGCATCCTTGCCATCAAGACGACTTTCAGCAAGAACCTCATATGTATTGCCTACCATTTTAGATAGAAAAGCGTCTCTGCTTTCGTGTGTCGCAGCTATCATCAGCCGACTGCGGCGCGCCTTTTCGGCACTTTTCACCTGCTGCTCCATTTCTGCCGCCGGCGTGCCGCCGCGCCGTGAGTATGCAAAGACATGCGCGCTCATAAACCCTATATCTTTTACAAAGCTTAAGGAGTCCTCAAAATCCTGCTTGCTTTCACCCGGAAAACCTACCATTACGTCGGTGGTTATAGAGCAATCGGCAAAGGCGTTTCGGAGCTTTTCGCAAAGCGAGCGGTAAAATGATGTATCATAGTGCCTGTTCATGCGCCTTAGCACCCTGTCGCAGCCGGACTGCAGCGATAGATGAAAATGCGGACAGAGCTTCTCGTTTTGAGCAAGCCGCGATATAAGTGTATCGTCGAAATCATCAGGTTCAAGTGAGCCGAACCGTATTCTTTTTATTCCGCTTATCTTAGATACGCACTCAACTGCATCGCAGATATTCAGGCCGTTTTCTTTTCCAAACGCCGTAAGATTAATGCCGGTAAGCGTTATGTCGCAGTAGCCGTGCTCCGCAAGATATTCAGCTTCATTAGCAATATCGACAAGGCTTTTTGAGCGCACGCGCCCCCTCGCTTTTGGAATTATGCAGTAGGTGCAGAACCTGTCGCATCCGTCCTCAATTTTTATATATGCGCGGGTCTTTTCGCCAAATGTGCAGTGCGGCAAAGTCATAAATTTTTCGCCGCTGTTGTGTTCGCTTATCATGATTATTGGTGAGCGCCTATGCATATATTCGTTTATTGCGTCACATAGTTTATTATAATGTGAGTTGCCCAAAATAATATCCGCTTCGCTTAAATCGGCGGCCTTTTCAGGAAAGGCCTGCGGCATGCAGCCCGCCAGCACAATAACAGCGTCAGGATTATTTCGCCTTATTGAGCGCAGATGCTGACGCGATTTTCTGTCGCTTTCAGCGGTTACGGTGCAGGAATTTATTATAATAACGTCGGGAGACTGAGAAAGGGGAACGATTTTGTATCCATTTTGTTTTAGCAGTTGTGCCATAGCACTTGATTCATATTGATTGACCCGGCACCCGAGCGTATATATAGCTGCTTTCATAATTATTCATACTCCTGTGGGAAGAAAATCCGATGTTTTTGCCGCCTTGATTTTTTGCAGTGACTATTATATAATAAGCTGGTGAATTTTACAATACAGTTATAATTTTTACCCAAAAACAGGAGTTGGTTTTTGTGATAGAATTAAAAATCATATTAAAAAATTATGATGACATAGAAGTGTTTTCCGAAGCTATTAAGGACTGCGATTACGATATATTTTTGGTTTCGGGTAACAGTAAGGTAAACGCTAAATCTACGCTGGGCGTATATTGCCTTGATCATTCGAATCCAATGACGCTGCTGGCAAACACCGACAGTGATGATACGCTTGCTGAAAAGCTCGCTCCGTTTATTGAAAGATAGAGGTAAAGACATGGAAGACAAATACAGAGATTCTGTTAGGGAATATCACTTTTCAAACCGGCGGCCGCAGCACAGAAAGGGACGCTCGAACAAAAACAAAATTATACCTATAATTATAATAATATTGCTGCTTATTATAGTTATAATAGGCGCGATACTTTTGGCAAAGGTTATCTCTTCAGATGATAATCCGGCGCCTGTATCCAGCATATCGTCAGAGTCAAGCGTGCAGTCTGACGGCACTGCTGGAGGTGCGCAGTCAGGTACAGACGGCACATCGTCAGTTGCTGATAACACATCCACAACTGCACCGTCATCGACGCCTGAGTCGTCAAACGCTGACGGAATAGATTCGCGCTATGCGGTAGGTGAATCTGATGAGCCATGGAATGAATGGTATTTAAAAATAGTAAGTGTAAAAAGTCCGTTAGAGGACGGCTTTGACCCGCCGCTTTCGACGATTACGCAAACTTATGCTGCGTACAGCAATATGAAATTCGACAGCCGTGCAATTGATGCTCTTGAGGATATGATAGAAGCTGCTGCAGAGGACGGGGTTACTCTTACGGTAATATCGTCATACCGCACGGTTCAAAGACAGCAGGAGCTGTTTGACGACAAGGTAAGGCGCGTATTGCTGGAAAATCCGTCGCTTTCGAGAGAAGAAGCAGAGGAAAAGGCGGCCACAGAAGTGACGCGTCCGGGAACGGGAGAGCATCATACCGGACTGGCTGTAGACTTTAATCTGGCGGAGTCGTGGTTTGAGGGCACTGTTCAGGATAAATGGCTTAAAGCAAATGCAGAAAAATACGGCTTTGTAAACAGATATCCCAAGGACAAGCAGGATATAACTGGAATAATACCGGAAGCATGGCATTACAGGTTTGTCGGCGCTGAGCATGCAAAGCGCATGAACGAGCTTAACATGTGCCTTGAAGAGTATGTCGACTATTTAAAGGAGGGGAATAAATGAGCAAGACCGGCATGAGCAAAACAGCCTTTATGGCGGTGGGAGCTGTGTTTGCTGCGATGTTTTTTGTCAGCAGCAATATAATACCGCCGGTATATATACTTCCCGGCGTGCCGGTGACTTTTCAGATATTGATTGTCGCGCTGATGGCGGCGGTTTTAGGCACAAAGGGCTCGCTTATTACGCTGGGTGTGGTATATGCTCTGACGCTTGTCGGATTGCCGATGATGTCGGGGTTTGCCGGCGGAGTTGGCGCTTTTGCGCGGCCGTCCGGCGGATTTATAATAGGCTGGGTGTTTCTGGCAATTACGATAGGCCTTTATAAAGATTATATTGAGCCAAGGATGGAGACCTCCAAAACAAAACTTAACAAAGGTACGGCGTTTATAAAATCGGCCGGCTTTATAGCGGCGGGCGTTATAGGATTAATGCTTGACTACGCTTGTGGCGCTGTGAGCATGTCCTTTTATAACGGCACTGGGTTCTTGTTTAACTTCATAGCGAATATAATAGCGTATACTGTGATAGACGCTGCTAAAATTATTATAGCAATGCTTTTCTGCCGCGCCTTTGAGCGGGCTGTCGGGAAAATATCTGCTTTTCACCGCAGGAAAATATAATATTATTTTCAACGGCTATAGATATGTCGGTTTATGCAGGTAGCGGAAATTCAAAAGCATATCAATAACATAAGTCCAAGCAATGCTTATTATTGCATGGCAAATAAATGTTGACATATATTCCTGTGTATGGTAAAATCTATAAGACAATAAAGAAGAATTATGCGTTCTCACCCTTTGGCGCAGGCTTAAAGGGTCAATAGTTTACAAATCCAAGCGGACTTTTTGCGACGTTGTTTTTGGATTGGGTAGAGATTAGGGAGCGCATAATATGTGTTCCTTTTTATTTTTTGGGAGGTGTTTTGAGATAGCTAAAAAGAAAGAAGCCGCCATGAATGAGGAAATAACCGACAAGGAGATAAGGGTAATAGGCGATGACGGCGAACAGCTCGGCATAATGTCGGCGGCGAAAGCGCTGGAGATAGCCTTGTCGAAGGATCTTGATCTTGTAAAGATAGCGCCTCAGGCAACACCGCCGGTCTGCAAGATAATGGACTATGGCAAGTACAGATTTGAGCAGGCCAAGCGTGAAAGGGAAGCCCGCAAGAATCAGAAGGTGGCGGACGTTAAGGAAGTGCGCTTGTCGTTAAATATAGACAAGCACGACTTTGAAACAAAGGCCGGGCATGCGAAGAAATTCCTTGCCGGCGGCGACAAGGTAAAGGTATCTATCCGTTTCAGGGGAAGAGAAATGGGACATCCTGAGATAGGTAATAAAATAATGAAGGATTTTGCCGAGCTTTTGGATGAGTGCGGCGTTATAGAGCGTCAGCCAAAGCTTGACGGACGTCAGATGCTGATGTTTTTGGCGCCAAAATCGGCGAAATAACCTTTAAGGTAAATCAAGGAGGAAACGACAAATGCCCAAGATGAAAACCCACAGCAGTTCAAAGAAGCGTTTTAAGCTCACAAAGAACGGCAAAGTAAAGCGCGCTCACGGCTACAAATCACATATACTCACGAAAAAAAGCCCAAAGCGTAAGAGAAATCTGCGCAAGGGCGGATATGCGACATCTGCAGATATCGGAAGAGCAAAGCGTTTGCTTCGCGTAAAATAATTTTACTTAATACTCGAATAAACGGAGGTATATAGATATGGCTCGTGTAAAGGGCGCGATGATGACTCGTAAAAGAAGGAAGAAGACTCTAAAGCTCGCCAAAGGTTATTTTGGCGCGAAGAGCAGACTGTTTAAGACAGCAAAAGAAGCTGTCATGAAATCAGGACAGTATGCCTATATAGGCCGTCGCCAGAAGAAACGTGATTTCCGCAGACTGTGGATTACACGTATTTCTGCCGCTGCCAAGCTTAACGGCATGAATTATTCTACGTTTATGAACGGACTTAAAAAGTCTGGCATAGAAATAAACCGCAAGATGCTCGCCGAGCTGGCTGTGAGTGATGCAGCCGCATTTACGGCGCTTGCCGAGCAGGCTAAAACAGCTATAAACGGCTAATATGATACGCCCGAGTTAATACTCGGGCGTTATTTTTGTCGCTTTGAGCATGAGAAAATGGTAGAAAGGGAAGCAGGTAAACAAAGGCCTTGGCAAATAAATTAGAAGCAATGGAAAAGAAAAGGACAAATTTTTTACAAGAAAATATAGTAAGAGGAAATACTCAAAAGCCCAAGAAAGGCTGTAAGCCTTAAACAGACAAATATGACTGCTTTGCCCACATCAGAGCGAGACAATAATATTTTTCCATATCCATTTCCGTATCTCTTTCTATGGGTCAGCAAATGCTGACCACTCCTTGGCCCGTGTAAACCGATAGTTTAATGGTGCTTTATATTAAATTAAAAACTAATATTAATATAAATTTATATTTATACTTAATTTATACTCTGTAAAAATTTTACTTGTTGTGTTATTATATACATTGTTGTGTATATTGTTCGTTTTAAACTGATAAAAATATACGGATAATCAAAAGCAAAACGAAAATGTCTTTTTTATCGGCGAACTGGAAAGGAGAGGGCAAAATGCAAATAACATCAAAAATTACCAGCAAAAATAACGATACCGTAAAGCTGTATTCTGCTCTTTCGGCTTCTGCGTCAAAGAGACGCGACCTCCGTCTTTTTGTGATTGAGGGCAGGCGCCTCTGCCGTGAGGCATATCTGTCTGAAATAAAAATAGAGGCGCTGCTTTTTACTCCAGATTTTTATTCAAAGCACAGCTCTTCAGTAGAAGAGCTGGCGGAGAGCGCCGACAATATATATGAAACAACCGAAGATATACTCAAAAAAATATCAGATACAGTAACCCCGCAGGGCGTTGTGTGCATATGCCGCCGTCCGGAGCATGATATGCAAAGCATTAAACCAGCGGGATTTTATATAGCATTGGAGAATGTATCCGACCCGTCGAATATAGGCGCTGTTGCCAGAAGTGCAGCGGCGTTTAACTATGACGGAATTATAGTTACAAGAGGCAGCGCCGACGTATATTCACCAAAAGCACTGCGTGCATCTATGGGTGCGCTGCTGCGCTTGCCGGTTATTGAATTCAGCGATATTGAAGAAATTTTAGAGACTTGCCGTAAATCTCGCATAGCATCCTATGCGGGCGTGGTAGCGAGAGACGCCGAAAATATACGGGACGTAGACTTTTCGGGCGGTACGCTTATAATGGTGGGCAACGAAGGACATGGACTAAGTGCTGCTGCCATAAACGGCGCTGAACATAAAATCTTTATACCCATGTCTGCAAAGACCGAATCGTTAAACGCTGCTGCAGCCGCGTCGATAATGATGTGGGAAAGCAGGAGAAAGACGTTGCTCTAAGAGTATTTAGGCTGTATTTGCTTTTTCCCGCACAATGAGTTATGGTTATTGAGCATAAATAAAAATCTCATTTATCAGCAGCTTTAACCGGCGGCAGAAATAGAAGTCTTATTAAAATGACGCGGCTTGTGGGCTGGTTAAATGTATAATATCAGTGCAGTATTAAAAATATCAATTCAGTGTCAATAATAGCTCAAAAGATTTTCTCTTGACAGGAGCGGCAATATATGGATAATAAAATTTATTACATTTGGATGCAGAAGGTACTGGGAGTAGCCAGCAGGAAAGCGCGGGAAGTATTAGACTATTTCGGCTCGGCGGAAAAGTTTGCTGAGTCCGGCGAGAAAGAGCGGAGGCTTTCCGGCCTTTTTAGCCAAAGGGAGATTGCACGTATCAGCAATACTCCTATTGAATATGCAGAGGATGTAATAAATAAGTGCGAAAAAACCGACCAGCAGATAATAACCTGTGATGATGGCAGATATCCAGTAAGGCTGACGCGGCTTATTGATGCACCGCTTGTAATCTATGTTTTCGGTACGCTGCCTAACATTGATGATGAGGTAGCGGTGGCGGTAGTAGGCACGAGGTCCGCTACTCCTTATGGGCATAAAACAGCCTTCCGGCTTTCATACAGGCTTGCGGAATGTGGTGCGCTGATTGTAAGCGGCGGCGCACTTGGCATAGATTCTGAGGCTCATCGAGGTGCGCTTCAGGCCGGCGGCCGGACAATAGCTGTGCTGGGTTGCAGCATAGACTATCCTTACCTTTCGGCCAATGCAGAACTTCGCAAAATGATATCCGAGCACGGTGCGCTTATATCAGAATATCCGCCGGGAACTCCGCCGTCAAAGGTAAGCTTTCCAATAAGAAACAGGCTGATATCGGGACTGGCGCTCGGTACGGTAGTAGTTGAAGCGAGCATTAAAAGCGGCTCGCTGATAACGGCCGACCATGCGCTTAATCAGGGCAAAGATGTTTTTGCGGTGCCCGGCAATATAATGTCGTCGGCTTACGCCGGCTCGAACAGGTTGCTGAGTGATGGTGCAAAGCCGGTATTTTCCGCGGCCGACATACTTAGCGAGTATACATCTCAGTATCCGCACAAAATTAATATGGATACAGCCTACACTATAATCGGAGAGGACAGCTTTAACTCTCCGGCTGACGCCGTAGAAGAAGCTGCATTTGAAAGAAACTCAACCGGCGCAGCGGATAATATAAATAGGGGAAGACGAACAAACTCAAACAGCAAATCTGACTATTTAGCTGCTTCAAATAATCGTCAAAAAATAAAATCTGATTATGATAAGAGTAATAACAGCGAAAACAGGGAATATATTAAAAATAACGCAGTAAATATTGAAAGCTTTAGCGAAAACGCCGTTAAGGTATTTGACTTTTTAAATCAGGGAGCGGCGGTTACCGATAAAATAATTGAGAAAACGGGCTTGTCGGCGGCAGAAGTGTTGGCTGCGGTCACTGAGCTTGAACTACTGGGAGCAATAGAAGTGCTTGCCGGCAATATATGCAAAATAAAGTAAAATTAACCTATACAGCGAAAAGGGTGTTTAAATGCGAAAATTACTTATAGTCGAGTCTCCGGCCAAGGCCAAGACGATAAAGAAATATCTCGGCGGAGATTTTGAGGTTACGGCGTCAATGGGTCATGTGCGCGATTTGCCTAAATCTAAGCTTGGCGTGGACATTGAGCATGGATTTGAGCCAAATTATGTTGACATAAAGGGCAAGGAGGAGCTTATAGATAAACTCCGAAATGCGGCGGCAGAGAGCGATGAAGTATATCTCGCAACCGACCCCGACCGCGAGGGCGAGGCAATATCGTGGCACTTGGCGGAAATTCTCGCGCTTGATGAAAAGGCGAAAAACCGCGTCACTTTCAATGAGATAACCAAGTCCGCCGTCAGGGAGGGCATGAAAAATCCACGGTGTATAGACATGGATTTGGTAAACGCCCAGCAGGCGCGGAGGATACTTGACAGGATAGTCGGCTATAAGATAAGCCCGTTTTTGTGGAAGAAGATAAAGCGCGGCCTTTCTGCCGGACGCGTACAGTCGGTTGCCGTCAGGCTCATAGTCGACAGGGAAGAGGAAATAAGGAAATTTAAGCCTAAGGAATATTGGACAATAGATGCAGCACTCACCCCTCCAGGTAAGAAGAGGGCTTTCATGTCGCATCTTTACAGTAAAGTCGGCGGTAAAAAGCTGAATATTGAAAATGAGCAGCAGGCGGATGAGATACTGTCGGCTGTTAAAGATAAGGACTTTATTGTCACGAAGATTGTAAAGGGCAAGCGTAAAAAGACGCCGGCGCCGCCCTTTATAACGTCGACGCTGCAGCAGGACGCTTCGCGCAGACTCGGCTTTACGGCGCAGCGCACAATGAAGGCGGCGCAGCAGCTTTATGAAGGCGTCGACATACAGGGCATGGGCTCCACCGGACTTATAACATATATGAGAACCGACTCGCTGCGCATATCCGACGAGGCGAGACAGGCGGGAAACGAGTATATACTCTCAAAATACGGCAACGATTATCTTCCGGCAAAGCCGCGGTATTATAAGACAAAAAGCGGCGCGCAGGACGCGCACGAGGCAATACGTCCGGCAATGCCGAGCTTAGCTCCGGCGGATGTTAAAGACAGCCTTACATCCGACCAGTATAAAATATATAAGCTTATATGGGAGCGGTTTATTGCAAGCCTTATGGCGGAGTGTATACAGGACACCGTCAAGGCAGACATAACGGCCGGCGATTATTTGTTTAAATCAAGCGGGTTTACCGTCAGGTTCGACGGCTACACCGTGCTTTATGAAGAGAGCAAGGATGAAGAGGATGAAAATTCCGGCGCACTGCCGCCGCTAAGTGAGGGCGACAAGCTCGGCGTTAAGCAGATTGATAAGAATCAGCACTTCACACAGCCGCCGGCAAGATATACTGAAGCGACGCTTATAAAGGCGCTGGAAGAGTATGGCATAGGTCGTCCGAGCACATATGCCCCTATAATTACGACGATACTCAACCGCGAATATATTGAAAGGGACGAAAAGCAGAAAAAGATGCTGAGGCCGACGGTTCTCGGCGAAGTGACCACCAAGCTCATGGAGGAGCAGTTTAAAGATATAGTAGACATTGACTTTACGGCGCACATGGAGACGGAGCTTGACGAGATTGAAGAAGGAAAGCTCGACTGGGTCAAAATGCTTGATAATTTTTACGGCGGTTTCAGCAATACGCTGGAAAACGCTGAAAAGGCCATGGACGGCACGCGCGTTAAAATACCCGATGAGGTGACCGACGTTATATGTGAAAAGTGCGGCCGCAACATGGTAATAAAGAGCGGGCGCTTCGGCAAATTTTTGGCCTGCCCGGGATATCCGGAATGTAAGAACACAAAGCCCATTGTAAAAGAGACTCCGGGATTTTGCCCGGTGTGCGGTGGCAAGATGTTGCAGAAAAAATCGAAAAACGGCCACAAATATTTTGGCTGTGAAAAGTCGCCGGAGTGTAAGTTTATGACATGGGACGAACCGACGGCGGAGGTTTGTCCAAATTGCGGAAAAACGCTGTTCAAGCGCCGCGGCGGGCTTATGGTATGTCTTAACGAGGACTGCGGCTACGAAAAGAAGGCTGAGCGAAAGACACGCGCTAAAAAATCCGCAAAAGAGGCGGATAAATAATGCATATAACAGTAGTAGGCGCGGGTCTTGCCGGATGCGAAGCGGCATGGCGCATAGCCAACAGCGGAATTAAGGCAACGCTTATTGAGCAAAAGCCCGGAATTATGTCCGATGCGCATAAAAGTCCGTTGTTTGCCGAGCTGGTGTGCTCTAATTCTCTAAAAGCGGAGCGTATTGCGACGGCCGCCGGCATGCTTAAAGAAGAGATGCGCCGGCTTAATTCTCTTTGCATAGAAGCAGCGTATACCTGCAAAGTCCCTGCCGGCGGCGCACTGGCGGTGGACAGGGATAAATTTTCACAGTATATCACCGACAAAATAAGGGCGCATAAAAATATTGAGATTATTGAGCGGGAGCAGACGGATATTCCGGACGGTTTGTGTATAATGGCCACTGGCCCGCTTACCTCCGACAAAATGGCTGAGGGCATAAAGACGCTGCTGGGCGAGGAATATCTCAGCTTTTACGATGCTGCGGCGCCGATTGTGACGGCCGACAGCATAGACATGGAAAAGGCGTTTTTCGCCTCGCGCTATGACAGGGGTGTTGGCGACGATTACATAAACTGCCCGTTTGACAAGCAGCAGTATGAAGCTTTTATAGATGCGCTGCTGTCGGCGGAGCGGGCGACAATAAGCGACTTGGACAAGCGCGGCGTATATGAGGGCTGTATGCCTATAGAGGTGCTGGCGTCGCGTGGGCACGACGCACCGCGATTTGGACCAATGAAGCCGGTCGGGCTTGTTAATCCGGCAACGGGACACAGGCCGTGGGCTAATGTCCAGCTAAGGCGGGAAAACAGCGAGGGTACGCTTTATAATATCGTCGGCTTTCAGACCAATTTGAAATTTGGCGAGCAAAAGCGTGTGTTTTCGCTTATACCCGGCCTTGAAAACGCCGAATTTGTGCGGTATGGCGTAATGCACCGCAATACATTTTTAAACTCGCCGAAGCTTCTTGGCTGCGATTTATCTTTAAAAAGATTGCCGCGGCTTTTTTTTGCTGGGCAGATTACAGGCGTTGAAGGATATATGGAATCAGCCGGCAGCGGAATAATTGCGGGGATTAACGCGGTGCGAAGTCTTCAGGGTAAAAGCAGCGTAATTTTTCCGGCGGATACAATGCTTGGCGCGCTTATGCGTCATGTGGGCCGGTCGGAGTCAAAAAACTTTCAGCCAATGGGCGCAAACCTTGGTATTTTGCCGCCGTTGTGTTATACTGTAAAGGATAAGCGTGAGCGGTATGAAGCGATAACAGAGAGAGGCCTGTGCTCGTTTGACAGGTATGCAGCAGATAACGGAGTAAATGCGGATTTAAATCTTTAGGTGTCCAGCCGGCGTGCATATCTAATAAGGGATAGATGCAGCATTTGAGCATATTTGTTAATTGCCGTGCAGGAAAGTTTGACGGGCATGCTGGATAAAAGAAGCCGACCTGTGCCACTTAGCTTACAAGCTGATATTTATTAATATCAGCATTTATATGCATAAGTGTGGCATTGGCTATTAAAATGGCGTCGTATGTTGGATTTTTTGTGCTTTTATATGGGCCGTGCCGTACTGCAGGGCTTTATCTTTAAATATATTTACCGCACAGCGGTATAAAAAATATAATGGATGAAGGGGAGACCTTGAAATGAAGGTAATAATAGACGCATTCGGCGGTGACAACGCACCTGAGGAAATAATAAAGGGGTGCGCGGACGCCGTTCTGGAGTATGGTGTTGAGGCGGCGCTGTGCGGCGATGAGGAAAAGATAACTCAAGCTGCGGCGCAAATGAATATAAGCCTTGAAAATATTAAAATAATTCCGGCAGACGGCGTAATAACAATGGAGGACGACCCAAATCTTATAGTAAAGGAGAAAAAGGGCTGTTCTATGGCGGAGGGCATGCGCCGCCTTGCCGACGGGGAGTATGATGCGTTTGTAACGGCCGGAAGCACCGGCGCTGCAGTCATGGGCTCTACCTTTATAGTAAAGCGCATAAAAGGAGTAAAAAGAGCAGCATTGGCTCCCATAATGCCCAGCGCAAAGAAAGGAATAATGGTAATAGACATTGGTGCAAACGCCGAGTGCCGGCCGGAGATGCTGGTTCAATTTGGACTTATGTCGTCAATTTATATGGAGTATGCCGAAAAGGTAAAAAGCCCAAAGGTTGGCCTGCTCAATATAGGCGTGGAGGAAACAAAGGGTACTCCGCTGCAGCTTGAGGCATATCGTATGTTAAAAAAGGCGCCGCTTAACTTTATCGGCAACATAGAAGCAAGAGAGGTACCGTCAGGCAACTGCGACATAATAGTAACCGACGGATTTTCAGGAAACATAGTGCTTAAGCTGACGGAGGGGGTAGCGCTTTATCTTTTCGGCATGGTAAAGAGCGCCTTTAAGACAAACGCTAAAACCAAGCTTGCCGCTGCGCTTATGATGCCTCAGCTAAAGCAGCTTAAAAAGAAAATGGACTATACTGAATACGGCGGCGCACCGCTTATAGGCATATCAAAACCAGTTATTAAGGCGCACGGCAGCTCTGATGCAAATGCGCTTAAAAACGCCGTACGTCAGGCAATTCGCTACAGTGAGAGCGGAGTAATATCTAAAATAGAGGAAATTATGCCAACACTTAACGAGCAGATAAAGGCGGCGCAGTCGGCTCAGTAAATTGCTGCGCCGACCCGGCGATGATTAATTTGTACTGTCTTTGTGGTATGCCGAATTTTTCGCCGAATTGTTTTTTACGCTTTTTGCTTAGACGGTTTGCATATACTATATTCCATCACAACCGCGCTTACGACGTTTTGAAATATACTTTATGCCGCAGCGCGGTTTGGTAAAAAAGAGCAGCCGTGAAAAGATAATAAAGGCAATTGGGATAGATATATTAGGTTTCATGCATAAAGCTATACAATAATCGCGAGACTAAAAAATATCTGATATTTATAAAGCTTCCATTTAATAGAACAACCAAATTGATAGGACTGATATAATGGATATAGAAAAGAATTTAAAATATACTTTTAAAAATAAGATGCTGCTCAGCACGGCGCTTACCCATTCGTCATATTCAAACGAAAAGAAGAAAGGACTTGAGTCAAACGAACGGCTGGAGTTTTTGGGCGACTCCGTACTGTCTATAATAACGTCGGAGTATTTGTTTAAAGAGTACAGCCATCAGCCTGAGGGCGAACTTACCAAGCTCAGAGCGGCGCTGGTATGCGAAAAGTCGCTGTGTGAAATATCAAAAGCGCTTGGAATAGGCGAGTGCCTCAAATTAGGCCACGGCGAGGAGCATACCGGCGGACGTCAGCGCCCGTCAATATTGGCCGATGCATTTGAGGCAATGCTTGCAGCGATATATCTCGATTCCGGCATGGAAAGCGCCCGCAACTTCGTCCTGCCGTTTATAAAAGAGAAGCTTACGCACATAGACAGCACAAGCTCGCTGGACTATAAAACCACATTGCAGGAGATAATACAGCAGAACCCGGAAGAGCAGCTTGAATATCGGCTTGCCGGCGAATCCGGGCCCGACCACGACAAGCGGTTTGAGGTAGAGGTTTTGCTTAATTCCAACATAATAGGCCGCGGTGAGGGACACAGCAAAAAGGCTGCCGAGCAGGCCGCTGCGAAAGAAGCTTTAAAGCTTATGGGCGAAGTATGAGGCACGCTAATATTTCGATATTTGTGCCGCATGTGGGATGCCGGCACAGGTGCAGCTTCTGCGACCAGAACGCTATCACCGGCATACATTCACTGCCTTCGGAAAGAGATGTGGATGAAGCCGTAGAGCGCGCCGGAGAAATTATGCCGGATGCTGAGATTGCCTTTTTCGGCGGCAGTTTTACGGCTATTGAGCGGGATTATATGCTGACCCTTTTAAGGGCGGCATATAAATATGTAAAATCTGGAAAGGTGCGCGGCATAAGGGTGTCCACGCGTCCTGACGCCATAGACGGCGAGATACTGTTAGTTTTGAGGGATTACGGCGTAACATCAATAGAGCTGGGCGCGCAGTCGATGGACGAGGCAGTACTTGAGGCCAACCGCCGCGGTCATACTCCGGATGACGTAAAAAAGGCGTCTCGGCTCATATCGTCGGCACACTTTGAGCTGGGACTGCAGATGATGACCGGCCTTTATATGTCGGATGACGAAAAGGATGTCGACACGGCTATGTCTATTTGCCGTCTTCATCCTGCCACCGTCAGGATTTATCCGACTATAGTTTTTAAAAATACATATCTCGGCAAGCTTTTTACAGACGGCAAATACATGCCGCAGACATTGGAGGCGGCAGTAAATCTATCTGTTAAACTTATAGACATATTTGAAAAGAACAACATAAAAGTAATACGCACGGGTTTGCATACCATCGATGAGGAAAATTATCTGAGCGGTCCGTGGCACCCGGCGTTTAGAGAGCTATGCGATAATCTGCGCTATTATAACAGCGCGCTGGAAAAAATAGAGCAGTCGGGCGGGAGAGAAAGCAGATATGTAATATATACCGCTAAGGGATGCATATCAAAAATGACTGGACAACGCCGCTGCAACATATTAAAATTAAAGAATATGGGTTATGACTGCCGCGTAGAGGAAGCGGACAAGCTTTCCGGCAGCGAAATAGAGGTTTTGCCCTTGAAGTGACGCATTATTAAACTGTGCGCTATAAGCTTTGTGCGCTTAAACAATATGTATTCCTGCATCGCAGGTTTATAGGCTTTGTAGACGTATATCGACGTATATTTCAATCTGTTTTTATATTGCAAAAATGGCCAAGCCGATATAATACGGTAACTAGACATGCAATTTGTTTACATAATATATAAATTTGAGCGACATTTAAACACTTGTTTGAAAAGATTTTCATTTATATCTAAAATATAAAGTTTACATAAAAAGGAGGGCCGACCGTTTGGTATTAGATTCAATAGAAATAAAGGGATTTAAATCCTTTCCGGATAAAACGCGTCTGAGCTTTAAAAGCGGCATAACGGCGGTTGTAGGGCCGAACGGTTCGGGCAAGAGCAATGTTTCCGACGCAGTGAGGTGGGTGCTTGGCGAGCAGTCGACCAAATCGCTGCGCTCCGGCAAGATGGAAGACGTCATTTTCGGCGGCACGGCGGAGCGCCGGCCGTCGGGCAGTGCTGAGGTTACTCTTGTAATAAATAACACCGACCGCACGCTGCCTTTTGACAATGATTTTGTGCATGTTACTCGCCGATACTACCGCTCGGGTGAGAGCGAATACCGCCTAAACGGCGCGGCGGTCAGGCTTAAGGACATATATGAGCTGTTTATGGACACGGGACTTGGCCGCGACGGATATTCAATCATAGGTCAGGGGCGAATTGACGATATAGTATCCTCAAAATCGTCGCAGCGCCGCGAGATATTTGAGGAGGCGGCGGGCATAACAAAATTCCGCTACCGCAAAAGCGAGGCGGAGAAAAAGCTCAGTGCGGCGGAAGATAATCTGCTGCGCCTGCATGATATATTCTCTGAGCTTAAGGAGCGCATAGGCCCGCTGAAGGAGCAGAGCGAAAAGGCGGCGGAGTTTTTAGCTCTCAGCGAAAGCAAGAAGAGACTCGAGATAGGTCTCTGGCTGCATACGCTTGACGAGTCGCAGCGCTCGGTGAGCGGACAGGAGGAGAAAATAAATCTTGCGCGGGCAGAGCTTGAGCAGCTTGAGCGGGACTTAAGCAAGACGGAAAGAGACATAGAAGAACATACGCTGATTTCGCAGCAGCGCGCGGTGCAGATAGACGAGGTCCGCCGTGAAATATCACAGCTTGAGGAGATGGCGGCAGCGGCCGGCAGCGACGCGGCGGTAAAGAAGAATACAATTTTTCACAATAATGCTACTATAGAGCGACTTAGAGAAAACATTGAATCACTGTCTGGCGACAAGTCGGACCTTGAGCGGCGTATAGCCGCAGCGTCGGAGCAGGCGGAAAAGTACGGCGAAGCGGTAAAAGAAAAGCAGCTGATACTCGATGGGCTTACGGCAGAGTTGGAAGAGCTTATAAACCGCACCTCCGGCTATTCTGATAAAATAGACGATTTAAATAAGCACATGGGTCTGCTTGCGACAGAGCTTTCTCAGCATCGCGTAAGTCTTGCGGTGGCGACGTCGGCGGCGGAAGAGGCAAAACAGCGCATGACGATGCTTGACGGCAGCGCAGCGGATTATGAAGAGCGGGCAAAAGGCCTTGAAAAGGAAAGTAAAGAGCTTTCCGCCGACCTTGACGCCTGCGATGAAAAGATAACGGAGTGCGAAAATTCTCTCAAGGGCTATTCAATGATGCTGGGCATTAAGCAGAAGCAGCGTGATGAAAGGCAGCGTGAGATAGATGCGCTCTCTTCCCAGATAAGCGAGAAAGAGCGTCGCGCAAAAATACTGGCCGATTTGGAAAATAATATGGAGGGCTTTTATAACTCTGTAAAGCTTGTAATGTCGCACAGCCACAATCTGCCGGGAATATTAGGGCCGGTGTCGCGGCTCATAAGCGTTCCGCAGGAGTACGGCCTTGCAATAGAGACGGCGCTGGGCGGCGCCATGCAGAACATAGTAGTGGAAAATGAAAATTCCGCCAAGCAGGCGATAGCGTTTTTAAAGGAAAGACGCGGCGGCAGAGCGACGTTTATGCCGCTTACTTCTGTAAAGGGGACGGTAATGGCGCCGCCGGCAGAGCGCGGAATGCAGGGATATATAGGCACGGCAAATACCCTAATATCCGCCGATGCAAAATATAAGAATATAGTAGATTATCTGCTGGGGCGCACGGTTGTGGCGGATAATTTGGACAATGCCTCCGCCATAGCGAAAAAGGCGGGCTATAAATATAAAATAGTAACGCTGGACGGCCAGCAGATTAATTCCGGCGGCACATATACCGGCGGCTCAATGTCAAAGACGTCGGGGCTCTTAGTGCGAAATAAGAATATCGAGCTGCTCAAAACCGAGGCGGCTGATTTAAAAGAAAAGCTAAACGCTGCTGAGGAGCGATTTAATACCGCTAAGCAGGAGGTCTCAGCCTCACAGGCGGAGATAGTAGCGGCTGAATCAGTGCTTAAAACCGCTAAAGAGGATAAAATAAGGGTTTTGGGCGAAATAAAGCGTGTAAGCGAGCAGCTGGACATGATAAATTCGGCAAAAACATCTGCCGAAGCCGAAAGGCAAAAGCTCAGCCAGCGCATTGAGGAGCAAAAGAGCGAAATATCGGCGGCAGAAGAGAAAATATCAGCGGCGGAAAGCAGCATGGCGGCATTAAACGACGAGCTTGCCTTGCTGACAAGCGGCCGCGACGAAATAAAGGGCGAGCACGATATTTTAAGCACGCGTATTTCCTCTGCTCGGCTGGAGATAGTCTCCGCACAAAAGGACGAGCAGGCGGCAAAGCTTGAAGCCGACGAGCTAAACAACAGGCTTAAAGGCGCTGATGACAAAAATGAGCAGCTGCTAAGCGAAATATCGGCAATAGAAGAGCAAAACTCTGCCTTAAACAGCGAAATAGAAAAAACAGAGGCAGATATAGATGAAATGCGCAAATCAATAGATGAGCATAAGACGGAGATAGAGCGTTTAAGCCTTCAGCGCGATGAAGCCGAAAGGCATGCAAACGAGCTCCGCGCTGCTGAGCGTACAAGGATATCGGAGAAGGAGCGCGCCGCCGGTGAGGTTATACGCCTTACCGAGAAAAAAGAGGCGCTGCTGCGCGAATATGACGATATAATAGCGAAGCTGTATGACGAGTACGAGCTTACAAAAACCGAAGCGGAGCAGACCGGCATTAAGACGGACGACCCGGCGGCATCAAAACGTCAGCTGTCGGAGGTAAAATCTAAAATTAAAGCGCTGGGTGCGGTGAATGTCGCCGCGGTTGAAGAGTATAAAGAGGTTAAGGAGCGCTATGACTTTTTAGACGTTCAGATAAACGACGCTGAAAAATCGAAAACCGAGCTTAACAAGCTTATAGACAGCCTTACCAAGCAGATGCGCGAGATATTCACCGAGCAGTTCGGCATAATAAACGGGCATTTTAAAAAGATATTTGCCGAGCTTTTCGGCGGCGGCAGCGCCGACTTGCAGCTTACTGAGCCTGACGACGTGCTTCAGAGCGGGATAGACATAATAGTTCAGCCGCCTGGCAAAAATATATCTATAATAGAGCAGCTTTCGGGCGGCGAAAAGGCGCTTATTGCCATATCAATCTATTTTGCGATAATGAAAGTAAATCCTCCGCCGTTCTGCATACTCGACGAGGTGGAAGCGGCGCTGGACGAGGTAAATGTAACACGATTTGCACAGTATCTGCGCAAAATGAGCGGCCGCACGCAGTTTATAGTTATAACCCACCGTCGCGGCACAATGGAGGAAGCCGACGTGCTCTACGGCGTTACCATGCAGGAGAAAGGCATATCCAAGCTGCTGCAGATAAATGCGTCGGAGATTGAAAAAAGCCTTAACATGGCGTAAACGCTGTTCTACTTTATTGAATTTGCAAATTTATCGAAGCGATGTATAAAAACAGACATCGTCGTCGCCAGGCGCCAAGTTTGCTTTGCCAAGATGCGCCGCCGGGCAGTAATGAGATAAAATGGGCTGAAAGGCTCAAATAGGAATAAATAAAAGATGTGGAGGAGTAAAATGGGTCTGTTCAGTAAAATAAGCGGCGGACTTAAAAAGACGAGAGAGTCCTTTGCCGCAAAACTTAACGACGTGTTCAAATTTTCAAAAATAGACGACGATTTATACGACGAGCTTGAAGAAATACTTGTAACGGCGGATGTAGGCGTTAATACCTCTATGGCGATATGCGACCGCCTGCGCAAGATTGTTAAAGAAGAAAAGATTAAGGAGCCCGACGAAGCGCGCAGCGCACTTAAAAGGGTAATAAGAGAGATACTCGGCGAAACGCCTGAGCTGAATTTAAATACCAAACCATCGCTTATACTGGTTATAGGCGTAAACGGCGTCGGCAAGACAACGACGATTGGAAAACTTGCGTATAATCTTAAGCAGCAGGGCAAAAAGGTTATACTCGGCGCGGCCGATACATTTAGGGCGGCGGCTATAGAGCAGCTGCAGGTGTGGGCCGACCGCGCCGGAGCGGAGATAGTAAAGCACGGCGGCGGCTCCGATCCGGCCGCGGTAGTGTTTGATGCAATATCTGCGGCCAAGTCTCGCGGCAGCGACGTTATAATATGCGATACGGCCGGACGTCTGCATAACAAGAAAAATCTGATGGACGAGCTTACGAAAATATCTAAAGTAGTGTCGCGGGAGCTGCCGGGCGCGGATATTGAAACGCTGCTTGTGCTTGATGCGTCTACTGGGCAAAACGCTGTTAACCAGGCAAGGGAGTTTTCATCGACATCAGCTATTACCGGCATAGTGCTTACAAAGCTTGACGGCACGGCAAAGGGCGGCATAGTGCTGGCGGTAAAAAATGACCTTGGCATACCTGTAAAGCTAATCGGCGTCGGCGAGGGAATAGACGACTTGCAGACCTTTGACGCCGACCAGTTTACAGAAGCGCTGTTTGAAGGCTGATATTAAAGATATAGTATATCGTTTTGCATATATCAAGGATTATAAAAACGCATCTGATTTGCACATCAGGCATGAGATATGAAGCCTATCTTATGGATGCAGCCAAAATTCATTCCGAGGCAAATTTATAAGCCAGCATGATTTTTAAATTAATAGTTCATGCATCTTTTTATTGGCAGCACATGGCTTAAAATATATGCAATGCGTATGCAAAGCTTATGCTCACACAAGGAGCTTAATCGTCAGTTTGGCGCAAATGGAAAAGAAACCTGAAGTTGATTTTCTGCTTTGGTAAATAGAGATTATGGAGAGAGATATGACATTTTTTATAGCGACAAAAAATCGTAAAAAGCTTAACGAAATAATGCGGATATTAAAACCACTGGGGATATCGGCAATATGTGAGGCCGACCTTGACAAGCAGTTGGAAGAGGTAGAGGAGACCGGCACTACATTTGCAGAAAACGCGATGCTGAAAGCGGCGGCCGGCTGCAAGGCCACTGGCCTGCCGACGGTGGCTGATGATTCAGGACTGATGGTAGACTATTTAGGCGGTGCGCCGGGAGTGTATTCGAAACGTTATTCAGGTGGGGACGGCAATGACGAGCGAAATATAGAAAAACTGCTTAAAGCGTTACACGACGTACCGGATGCAGAGCGCACAGCTCATTTTGTAAGTTCAATCTGCGCCGTGTGGCCTGATGGCCGCACACTTCAGGCGGAGGGCAGATGCGATGGCGTTATAGCGCGGTCTCCGTCGGGCAGCGGCGGCTTCGGCTATGACCCGGTGTTTTTGTACGGCGGCGTAAGCTTTGCCGAGCTCAGCGCCGATGAAAAGGACGCCGTAAGCCACAGAGGAAAAGCGCTTAATGAATTTAAAGACAAGCTTGAAAAAATGATGAAGGAGACAGAAAATGCTGACAAGTAAGCAGAGGGCTACGCTCAGGGGAATGGCCAACAGTATAGAGCCGATAGTTCATATAGGAAAAGACGGAATATCAGATGCACTTATAAAGCAGTGTGACGACGCGCTGACGGCGCGTGAGCTGATAAAGCTGAGCGTACTTGAAACAGCGGGCGCATCAGCAAGAGAGTTTGCGGACAGGCTTGCACCAGAGCTTAAATCAGATGTAGTACAGGTAATAGGCCGGAAGATTGTGCTTTATAGGAGAAATAAAAAGGAACCGAAGATAAAAATTTAAAATGAAGTAATAAAAAATAATTAAAAATGATATTAAATATATAAAAGAAAGTTTTGTATATTAATGTAAGTTTTGGAGAAAAAATGAAGGATATAAAAATAGCTTTATTTGGCGGTACATTTGACCCTGTGCATAATGCGCATGTTATGCTTGCAGAACAGATGTATGAAAAAATAAATCCTGACAGGTTTATAATAATGCCAAACAGCGTGCCGTATCACAAAAATCACGATAATCTGACACCCGACACAGACCGTTTAGCCATGTGTCGCATAGCTTTCGACGAAAAATATGAGGTGTCGGAGATGGAGATGCAGCGCGGCGGTCCGACATATACGATAGATACTATAGAAAAGCTGTATTCAGAAAATAAGGATGCGGTTATATATTTGATATGCGGCTCGGACATGTTCTTGACGCTTAAAGCTTGGAAAAGGTATGAGGACTTAATAAGGCAGACGGTAGTATGCGTAGCGCCGCGTCGCGGCAGCGATATTGCCGATATAGGCAGATATGCAGAAGATATTGAAAGAGACGGCGGCTGCGTAATAATAAGCGATAAAATTTTGCCTAAAATATCATCGACAGAGGTGCGAAATTTGATAATTGCAGGGATTAATGCATCTGATTACGTGCCAATGGGCGTGTATGAATATATAATGGAAAAAGGTTTGTATAAGAAATAATCAGACGATAATAACTATTGATGTGAAAGTTATATTTCTATTAGCAGATTAGAACAGAGCGGGGTTATAATGAACAAAAAAATAGATTTCAGCATATATGAGAGTGAGATAAAAAATAAGCTTTCGCAAAAAAGATATTATCACTCAATGCAGGTGGCAGCGCAGGCGAGAGCCTTAGCCGAAAAATATGGCGCTGACAAAGATAAGGCATATCTTGCGGGCATGCTGCACGACATAATGAAAGAAGTAAGCTACGAGAATACACTTAAATATTGCGATGAAAACGGAATAAAGCTGACAAAACTTGAGCGGGACACCTATAAAATACTGCATGGGATAGCAGGAGCCGACTATATAAGACAAAATTGTAACATAAATGATGTTGACATAATAAATTCTGTGAGGTATCATGTAACTGCACGCGCGGGAATGAGTCTGCTTGAAAAAATAATATATTTAGCAGATTTCACATCGAGTGATAGAGATTTTGACGGTGTGGATAATTTGCGCGCCGCTGTGCAAATTAATATAAATGTGGGAATGCAGGCGGCGTTAGCTTTTTCGATTAAAGAATTGCTGGATAAAGGTAATTGTTACATACATCCAAATACAATAGAGGCATATAATGATGTAATGGAAAGCGTGCTGCAAAATCAGGCATAAGGGAGATAGAAATGGCTAAAAGGAATAAAAGCATAAACTTAAGCTCTGCGGGCAAACGGGGTAAAAAGAAGCATAACAAAAAGCTTATTTTGATAAATGTACTTGCTACAATAACATTAATAATATCAGCAATTTCGCTTACAGGCATGTTTTTGCTTGATTATAAACCGCTTCAGGCAATAGATGACAATGAATCGAATAAAGACCTTCCAAGCGTAGTACAAAGCGAGCATAAAGGCGTATCATATTTTCTTGTAATGGGCTTAGACGAAAGTGAGAGCCTTACTGACGTAATAATGGTAGTTTGCTTTGACCATGATAATAACTCAGTGTCTGTACTGCAAATACCGCGTGATACTTTTGTAGGAACTGAAATAAATACTGGTAAGACGGGTAAAGTAAATGCGGTATATGGACATCCGAGAGAAGGCGAGGCAAAAGCAAAAGCATTGATGCGTTGCATAAACCAATATTTTGGGCTGCCAGTAGACCATTATGTAACATTTACGCTTGAGGGCTTTAGGAATGTAGTAGATGCCGTTGGCGGTATTGAGATGACATTAGATCATAGGATGCTTGTGGGAAACTCTGTAAGCGATGAGCACTATTATCTTGGCCCGGGCACTGTTTTACTTGACGGTGAGGATGCCGAAAGTTTTGTTCGTCACCGCAACAGCTATGCTATGGGAGACTTGGGACGAGTAAAAGCTCAGCGAGATTTTGTTATAGCATTTGCCAAAAAGCTTATGAATATGAGTTCGGGAGATATGGTTAACGTTGCAAAGACATGTTTTAATGAAGTAACGTGTGATTTATCTATAGGCGATGTGCTTGATTATGTAAATGAGGTAAGAGAGCTTAATTTTGATAATATATCTTTCTATTCTCTGCCAGGCCAAAGCAAGACCACAACGCCAAAAGGACTTAGCCAGAGACTGTCATATTTCTCAATACACAAGAGCGAATATGTAGATTTAATAAATGAGCACTTTTTACCATATTCCGAAAAAGTAACGGTTGACGATTTAAAAATAACTGAGCTGCACAGCAAGTCTGAGTATGAGAGCGGAGCGGATGCATATGAAGGCGGTTCTGTTACACAGATAGAAGGAGAAAATTAACTTTGGTGCCTGCCGCTTTATTTACGGCGGGCATCTTGATAATAATGGAAAAAGCGGGGTAAGGAATAAAAAATATATGGATTCACTGAAAATAATTGAGATAGCCGTAAAGGCGCTTGACAGTAAAAAGGCAAAAGATATAGATGCAATAAAAATAGGCGATTTAACAATAATAGCAGATTATTTTTTAATAGCATCGGGTACATCTTCGACGCAGGTAAAGGCGCTGGCTGACGAGGTGGAGTTTAAATTATCTGAAGCAGGAGTTGAGCCTGACCACATAGAGGGGCGGGCAACCGGCTGGATACTCCTTGATTACGGAAGCGTTGTAGTACACGTATTTCATGAAGAGACGCGCCATTTTTATGATTTGGAGCGTCACTGGTCTGACGGAGAGCATGTTGACATATCCGGCATGCTCACAGAATAAGTTTAATAAAAATTTTCAGCGGCAAAACGATTTTTACGTTTTGCCGCTTTTTTGTCGTTTTGAGCATGCGAAAGTCTTGGTTGAAGCGGGGAGCAGGTAAAAATCCTTGGCAAAAGAATTAGTGAAATTGAGTAGTAAGGCAAAAGACATGAGACGGTTTTGCTCAAGAGGGAAATTACATAAGAGGAAATATTGGCAACCCTAAGAAATGCTACCAGCCTTAAAAAACAGATATGGATGTTTTACCAGCTGCATGGCGAGCTGCGATGATATTTATCAGTACTTTTTCTAAGGTTCAGCAAGTATTGCCCTTTCTGGGACTGTGCATACCATTAGTTTTAATTATTTGCAAAAAATTCTCCTCGCTGTAGCCGGGCGGCAGACGATAAGATTGCGGTATCATTTATCCCGCCGCAAAATGCGGTGCTAACTCAGTAATAGGTCAGTGAGTATAATGAAAATTTAGAATAATAAGAAAAAATCAAGTAAAAAACGGGCATTTTCTTGAAATAACTGCGCAAATGGCTCTTTTTTATTTTTAATATATGTAGTATAATATATAGAAAATGTTTTTGTAGACGTAGAATTCGGCATAAGCTTTGTCCATGATAGGAGGAAACAGCTTTGAAATATGATTTTAAAGCAATAGAAAAAAAGTGGCAGGATAAATGGCGCGAGCTCGGCTGCTTTAAGGCGAGCGATAAGGACGGACTTGACAATTTTTATATACTCATAGAATTTCCGTATCCGTCTGGTTACGGACTTCATGTGGGACATGCCCGGCCGTATACGGCGATGGACGTACTGGCGCGCAAGCGTCGGCTGCAGGGGCAGAACGTGATGCTGCCGATGGGCTGGGATGCATTCGGCCTGCCGACGGAAAACTTTGCTATAGCAAATAAAATACATCCTGCAAAGGTAAACGAGAATAACATCAAATTTTTCAAAAGCCAGCTTGAGAATATAGGCTACTCCTTTGACTGGGACCGCGAGATAGACACCACCGACCCCAATTACTACAAATGGACGCAGTGGATATTCTTGCAGATGTTCAAGCACGGGCTCGCCTACAAGGCGGAGATGCCGGTAAACTGGTGCACATCCTGCAAATGCGTGCTTGCGAATGAAGAGGTTGTCGACGGTGTATGCGAGCGCTGCGGCAGCGATGTTGTACAGCGTGAAAAGAGCCAGTGGATGCTGAGAATAACCAAATACGCGCAGCGCCTTATTGACGACCTTGCGCTTGTAGATTTTCCGGAAAAGGTAAAAACTCAGCAAATTAACTGGATAGGCCGCTCCTCCGGCGCTGAAGTTACCTTTAAGACAACCGCCGGCGACGATTTGCTGATATATACCACACGCCCGGATACGCTTTTCGGCGCTACTTACATGGTAATGTCGCCGGAGCACCCGTTTATAGACAAGTGGGCGGACAAGATTGAGAATATGGACGCCGTAAGGGCATATCAGAAGGAGTCAGCGAGGAAGTCCGACTTTGAGCGCACCGAGCTTTCAAAGGACAAGACCGGCGTGCGCATCGAAGGCGTGACGGCGGTAAATCCGGTTAACGGCAAGGAAATACCAATATTTATTTCCGACTATGTACTCATGACATACGGCACAGGCGCTATAATGGCGGTGCCGGCGCATGATACAAGAGACTGGGATTTCGCTAAGAAATTTAATCTGCCTATAATTGAAGTGGTTAAGGGCGGAAACGTAAGCGAGGAGCCATATACCGACTGTGCTGAGGGAATAATGGTAAATTCCGGCATACTCGACGGTATGAGCGTTGAGGACGCTAAAAAGGCTATAATAGAGTATCTGGAAAAGGAAAGCATAGGCCACGCAAAGGTAAATTACAAGCTGCGCGACTGGGTGTTCTCACGTCAGCGCTATTGGGGCGAGCCGATACCGATAATAATATGCGACAAATGCGGTTATGTTCCATTAGACGAGAGCGAGCTGCCGCTTACATTGCCAAATGTGGAATCGTACGAGACGACCGATACGGGGGAATCTCCGCTGTCGAAGATAGATGAGTGGGTAAATGTGAAATGTCCGCACTGCGGCGGACCTGCCAAGCGCGAGACCGATACAATGCCGCAGTGGGCGGGTTCTTCATGGTACTATCTGCGCTACTGCGACCCTCACAACGACAAGGAGCTTGCATCGCGCGAGGCGCTGGAAAAATGGATGCCGGTGGACTGGTACAACGGCGGAATGGAGCATACTACGCTGCATCTGCTTTACAGCCGTTTCTGGCATAAATTCCTGTACGACATAGGCGTAGTAACAACGCCGGAGCCGTATAAAAAGCGCACGAGCCACGGCATGATACTCGGCGAAAACGGTGAGAAGATGTCGAAATCCCGCGGCAATACCGTTGACCCGAACGACATAGTAAGGCAGTACGGTGCCGACACACTGCGTCTGTATATAATGTTCATCGGCGACTTTGAAAAGGCGGTATCGTGGAACTCAGAGTCGATAAAGGGCTGCAACCGTTTCCTTGATAAGATATGGAATCTTGCCGATAAGGTAGTTGACGGCGGCATAAGCAGCGATTTAGAGGCCGACTTCCACCGCACCATAAAAAAGGTAACAAACGATATTGAGAGCCTTAAGTTTAATACGGCTGTCGCTGCGCTTATGACGCTGGTTAATAAAATACTGGACAAAGGCAGCATAACAAAAAAGGAATTTGAGATCTTGCTGATACTTCTTAATCCGTTTGCACCGCACATGACGGAAGAGCTGTATGAAACGGTAATAGGCGGCGGATATCTGCACGACTGCAAATGGCCGGAATATGACGAGGCCAAATGCGTAGAGGACAGTGTGGAAATAGCGATACAGGTAAACGGCAAGCTCAAGTCGAGAATAACTTTGCCGGTTGATATGCCGGAAAGCGAAGCGCTTGCTGCGGCCAAGAGCGACGAAAAGATATCGGCAGCCATAGCGGGCATGGCGATAGTTAAAGAGATATATGTAAAAAATAAGCTGATTAATATAGTTGTCAAAAAGGGATGAATATACTTGACACAATTAACAGCACATTGTATAATATAAATATTGTACAGAGGTTGTACAAACTTCGGTGCAAGAAGAAAAGGATATAAAAATGTCTTTGTATAAAGCCGGAGGGAGGGAATTGGATGAGCAAAGTGCGTATAAAGGAAAACGAGTCACTGGAGAATGCTCTTCGCCGCTTTAAGAGACAGACTGCGCGCGACGGCGTAATTCAAGAGGTTCGCAAGCATGAGCACTATGAGAAGCCCTCTGTAAAAAGGAAGAAGAAGTCCGAGGCTGCCCGCAAGCGTAAGTATCGTTAAGAGCCGTTTGTGCTTGACAATGCAGCTTTAACAAAGCTTCTAACGCAAAATTAAGAGAGGATACTTTCAACTACGACAGAAATGTTAGTTGATGTGGTATCCTCTTTTTAAATTATGTATATTAAAGAGCAAGCTCTACAAATGCCGCTGTGCTGCATGAATTGATGCTGCTGCGCAGTTTAAGTATCTTACGTATGCTTGCATGATATGAAATGCAGTGCGTGCTTATATCTGTTATTTTGCCGTGCCGGATGGCGCTTTTAATATGTCAATTATCACCTTTAAGACTGCTGCCGTATACGTCGGTGACCTCTGTTATTGTCACAAAGGCGTCTTCATCTATAGACATGACTATGCTTTTTAGCCGTGAAATTTGAAACCTGTTTACTACAAAATAAATAACGGTAATCTCGCTGTCATTGTAAAAGCCCTTGCCGGGAATATGGGTAAGTCCTAATCCATAAGCTTCTGACAGCGCCTGACTGATTTCATCCGCCTTACTTGTTATAATCATTGCAGCCTTTGCCTTGTCGAGCCCTTCAACAATAAAATCTACTGCTTTTACAGAGGCGGCATATGCGATAATTGAATAAAGCGGAAGAGTCCAGCTTCTCATGATTAAGCCTATGGCTATATATAGAATAACATTATAAATCATAATAAAGGTGCCGACGGTTATGCCTATTTTCTTGGCAAAAATGATAGCTGTTACTTCAAGTCCGTCGCTGGCTCCGCCAAACCGCATGGTAAGTCCGCTGCCAACGCCTGAGAGTATGCCGCCGAAAAGTGCGCATAAAAGCAAATCGTTTCCGGCAAAGGGAGAAGAAGTAACGGTGTCTACCGGCAAAATATAGTTTATAACATATGCCGAAAGGGAGCAGATTATAACAGAAAATAAGGAATATACGGTAAATACCGTGCCCTGCTTTTTATGACCGTAAATAAAAAACGGGATATTAAGTACAAGCAGGAAAAGCGAATATGTAAAAGCATCCGGCGTAAGCTCCCATAAAAGCATTGATGTGCCGGAAAGTCCGCTGTCGTAAATATTTACCGGCGCTAAGAACATGACAACGCCTATTGAATTAACTATCCCGGCAAAAAAGATTATCAGGAAATTTTTAAGTTTAAGATTTTTTAAATCGTTAATTATTTTTTTCACAACTACCTCCTTTGGTTGAATGTACGACTGACTTAGTATATAATAATTATAACAAAGGACTATGGGCTCATTCAACTTTTATTTTTGTCTGATTTTGTCTTTTGCGCAGCTTTAACAAAGCTGTAAGCTTGATAAATAGAGTAAAATATTATGCGCGATTGTTTGAGCCGTTTTGATTTTATAATGGCATATATAGACCTAAAAATCGTTAAAACAGGGACTGTTTGATATGGGAATATTTAAGCCTGATTACAGGTTTAATTCAATACTGGATATATCATTGGAATTTTTAAGCGAAAAGGGCATTAAGGCGCTCCTTTTAGACGTCGACAATACCTTGGCACATCATTTCAGTCAGACGCCGATAGACGGCCTTGAGACATGGCTAAAGAATATAAGCGATGCAGGAATAAAGGCGGTAATACTTTCAAATGCGAGAAGCAGCCGAGTTGAACCGTTTGCAAATAAAATCGGAGTAGACTATACCCCAAAGGCGATGAAGCCGCTTCCCATTAAAGCGTGGAAAAGTTGCCGCAATATGCAGGTTAAGGCTAAAAACACTGCTATAATAGGCGACCAGCTTTTTACGGATATGCTGTGCGGAAGTCTGGCCGGCATAACGACGATATTGGTAACGCCCATGCATGAGGAAACAGGGCGGCTGTTTAAAATTAAAAGGGGACTTGAAAGGAAAATTTTAAAATGAGAGAAATAAGATTTGGCCCCGCAGGGTCGTCTGACAGCTTTTTTGAAATGGGATATAAGCACACCGCGCAGATGCCGGAATATCTTGAAAAATTTGGCCTTAACGCTTTTGAATATCAATGCGGCAGGGGTGTAAACGTAAAACAGGAGACGGCGGAATCGTTCGGCACATTGTGCCGAGAAAAGGGTATTGAGCCGTCGCTTCACGCTCCGTACTATATCAGCATGGCGTCGCCGGAGGAGCAAAAGCGTGAAAACTCAATAAATTACGTGCTGCAAAGCGCCCGCGCAATCGACTGGATGGGCGGCGACAGGATAGTGGTGCATGTTGGCACCTGCAGCAAGATGGAAAGGCAGAGCGCCATGACATTAGCGCTTGAGACGCTGAAAAAGACACTGAAGGCGCTGGACGACGAGGGGCTTTCGCATATAAGAGTGTGTCCTGAGGTTATGGGCAAGATAAATCAGCTCGGCTCGCTTGAGGAGACAATAGAATTTTGCCGCCTTGACGAGAGACTGCTGCCCTGCATTGACTTTGGTCATTTAAACGCAAGGACTCACGGTTGGCTTATGGAAAAGGGCAGTGTAGAAAAGGTATTTGAAGAGCTGGAAAACGGCATAGGAATATCGAGACTAAGAGAATTTCACTCGCATTTTTCAAAAATAGAATATACCACCGGCGGCGAGAAGCGGCATCTTACATTTGAGGACACGGTATATGGTCCAAGCTTTGAGCCGATAGCAGAAATGATAGTAAAAAAGAACTGCCATCCTACAGTAATATGCGAATCTGCCGGCACACAGGCCGAGGACGCGCAGACGATGATGAATATATATAAATTGCTTCTGAACAAAGCATAATGCGGCAGGAAGAGCAGCTGTTTAAATCTCATAGACTGATTTTGCCGGCGGGTAAAATGCCACGCTGATAAATATACCGCATTTGGCGGCGACAGCACACGGCAGCTATATTTGCCGCGGTGATGTGCTATATGCGGACAAAATTTCTATGCGCTGTGTCAAAACCGCGGCGGTGAGATAGCCATTGTGAAATATACACGTATAACGCTTTATTAATCGCACACTTTAAGCAAAACGAAGTAATAGCGTTTGCCGCGGCTTTATATTCTGTTTTTACAGCATATGCATAACGATTTAATCACAACGAATTTACATTATGTAAACTTACGGCATAGGAGGAAAAAATATGTCAGATATACTTGTAATAAACGGGCCGAACTTGAATATGCTTGGGCAGCGTGAGCCGGAGATATACGGCCATCTTACGCTGAGCGATATTGAGAAGATAACGCAGAGTCACGCAGCAAAAATAGGGATGAAATGTACCTTTTTCCAGTCCAACATTGAGGGGGAGATAGTAACCGCCATACAGTCGGTAAAGGACAAATATGACGGCGCGATAATAAACGCAGGAGCGTATACTCACTATTCATATGCGCTGCGCGACGCCATCGCACTGACGGATAAACCGTTTGTCGAGGTGCATATGTCAAATGTGTTTGGGCGCGAGGATTTCCGGCACAAGTCTGTAATATCTGCAGTGTGCAGCGGAGTAATATGCGGATTTGGCGAAAATGTATATACACTTGCGGCCGACGCGCTTGCTTCTATTATAAATCCTGTTAAAATCGAGGTATAATTATGATGTCGGACAGAATAAGCAAACTGATGAATTTTATCCAGCACGGCACCGACGCTGTAATAATATATACTGCTGCCAACAGATTTTATTTTACCGGCTTTATGTCGTCGGACGGAGTATTAGTCGTAACTAAAAACCGAGCTGTGTATTTCTTAGACGGGCGCTACTACGGCGCTGCCGGAGAGCGCGTGTCTTACGGAATTGAGCCCATACTCCTCACAAGCCTTAAAACGCAGCTTGCGCATATAATGTATGATTTAGGCGTAGAAAACATCATGCTTGAAACGAGCATAACAGTGTCGGATTTTGAGCGCTTTAAGAGCATTTTAAGCGGTATGAGCGTAAGTGCGTCGCCGCAGCTGGATACACTTATATCCAGCATGCGCGCTGTTAAGTCAGAGCTGGAGGCCGAACAAATAGAAAAGGCTCAGCGCATTACAGAGAAGGGCTTTGAGGGAATTTTAAGCTTCATAAAGCCGGGAGTAACAGAAAAAGAAATAAAAGCCGAGCTGGAATATATCATGATGAAAAACGGCGCCGACGCCACCGCGTTTGATACAATAGCCGCGGCGGGGCTAAACAGTGCCGTACCGCACGCCGTGCCGGGAGATTATAAAGTAAAGGACGGCGACTTTTTAGTAATGGACTTTGCAGCGCGTCTTAACGGATATGATTCCGATATGACTCGTACCGTGTGTATAGGCAAGCCGGACGATGAAATGGTAAAGGTGTACAATACTGTGCTTGAGGCGCAGGAAGCGGCAATATCGGCGGTACGCGCGGGAGTAACGGCGCAAGAAGTGGATGCTGCTGCGAGGAATATAATAAAGGCAGCGGGTTACGGCGACTATTTTACGCACAGCACGGGCCACGGCGTGGGCATAGACATACACGAGGCGCCGACAGTTTCGCATCTGGCGCAAAAAGAGCTTGAAGCTGGCAATGTCATAACGATAGAGCCGGGCATATACTTAGATGGAAAATTTGGCGTCAGAATAGAAGATATGGTTTATGTGACCGCCGCCGGATGCAAAAATTTTACCAATGCTAAAAAGGAGCTTATAATTATAGATTAGCAGCGGTTATCAGTATAGCGGCATAAATGGCAATTGCGGGGTTGCACGTAAAAATATTTTTAATAATTAATGCGCCATAATATGACAAAATAAAGTAAAATTTACAAGGCGCGCAAAATATGTGAAATAATACTTGAAATTGCAGGGCGCATGTTATAAACTAATATGTGAGCAAAATGATAATAAACCGCCGCAGGTGCGGCAGATAGGATGGATAATTTATGATTTCAGCAGGAGATTTCAGGAACGGCGTAACATTTGAAATGGACGGCAGCGTATGGCAGATAGTAGAATTTCAGCACGTAAAGCCGGGAAAAGGCGCGGCGTTTGTAAGGACAAAGATACGCGACGTTATAAACGGCACCGTTATTGAAAAGACGTTTAACCCGACCGAAAAATTCCCTACCGCATTTATAGAGAGAAAGGACATGGAATATTCCTATTCAGACGGCGATTTATATTATTTCATGGACGGCGAGACATACGAGCTTATACCGATAAACAAGTCAGAGCTTAATGACAACTTTAAATTTGTAAAAGAGAATATGACCTGTAAGGTTCTTTCTTATAAAGGCAAGGTATTCGGCGTAGAGCCTCCGGTATTTGTAGAGTTGCAGATTACTCAGACCGACCCTGGCTTTAAGGGCGATACTGCGACAAACACCACAAAGCCGGCTACGCTTGAAACAGGAGCGGAGATACGTGTTCCGCTGTTTATCAACGAGGGCGATATGATACGTGTAGACACACGCACGGGCGAATATTTAGAGCGTGCGTAAATATAATAATAAAGGTTAAAAGTCGAATGTTTGTGCCGGAATATCGGCAGAGAGGAGACGAAAATGTCAATATCAGATAAGGTAGCATATATAAAGGGCTTGGCTGACGGGCTTGTACTTGACGAGAACAATAAGCAGGATAAGCTTATCAAGGCGATAATCGACGCATTGGACGATATAGCAGCCGAGATAAATTATCTTGAGGAATCATATGACGACCTATGTGAGCAGGTAGATGCCGTTGACGAGGATCTTTCTAATTTAGAGGATGACGTATACGGTGAAGACGAGCTTGACGATGACGATGATATGGATGACGACACATATTATGAGATAGAATGTCCGCAGTGCCATGAGACACTCTGCATAGATGAGGATATGCTTGACGAAGAGATTACATGTCCTTCCTGCGGCACGAAAATAGAGCTGGAGATATCGGATGACTGTTGCTGCGGACATGACCATGACTGCAACGAAGCCGACAAGGAAGAGGAATAATTTTCCAACATCGCAGGCTTTGCCGACTTGGTTAAAAGTAAGGTAAAACGAAAATTAAACACGCATAATGGCTCTGTGGATGTCCGCAGGGCCATTTTAAAAACTATAATGCGGTATAAATATTAAATATAAACTTAAATCGATTTTGCATAACGGATGACAAATCGGCAAATATGTATCATATTTGGCGCGTGAATGTAAATAAATTTAGGAGTGTAGCAGTTGCAAAGGATAATATTTACCAGTCAGGCATCCTCAGCGGAGCTGTGCCTTAATGAAATGAATAAAGCCGGCTTAGCATTCAAATTTGCGGGGTGGCTGGAAAGCGGGGTAGGCGTCATAGAGGCCGATATGTCCTTTCCAGAGTTTTCTGATGCCGTAAAAAGCTGCGGGCTTATTTTTTTGCGCCATATATGCCCTGCCGACAAAGTAATACGTGCTGATAATATAGATACAGACGGCTGCAAAAACAATATTGTTTACGAAATCGTCAGAGAGGTTCAACCATCTCTTAGACACGCGAAGTCGTTTTCGGTACAGGTGCGGCGTTCGCCATCCGCCGAATGTGATGCCTTAGAGCTTCAGCGAAGCATAGCTGACGGCTTAAAAGAGTCGGGATTTATACTTAGCGTAAATAATCCTGACTATATAATTTCGGTTTATATCTGTAAAGATGTAGTTTATGCCGGAACGTCCAAAGCCGAGGATAATCTAAGCAGTTGGCCGGGTGGGATGCGCAGATATGCTATGCTGCCGGAAACGGTGAGCCGGGCGGAATTTAAGCTTTTGGAAGCGCTGGAATATCTCAGCATAGATGTAAGCGGCGGTTATGCGCTTGATTTAGGCGCGGCGCCCGGCGGCTGGAGCAGAGTGCTTGCGGAAAAGGGCTGTAAAGTCGACGCAGTTGACCCTGCTGAATTAGCAGCTTCGGTCAGTGAAAATAAATTGGTAACACATTATAAATGCCTTGCGCAGGAGTTTGTCGAGCGTAATTATCAGCAGTATGATATAATAGTCAACGATATGAAAATGGACGTTGTGCAGTCGGCGGGCATAATAATGGAGTTTAGTGATTACCTTAAGCAGAGTGGTATTGTAATAATGACGTTTAAGCTTATGAAGAAGAACAGAATGCAGGCAATAAATAAGGGACTGGAAATTTTGAGCTCAAAATATACTTGTATAATGGCAAAACAGCTTTTTAACAATAGATCTGAGATAACCGTTGCATTAAAAAGGAAGTAATTGTAAGTTAATATATTATGCGGTTAATAAGCATAAATATATATAGAAAATAGTCAGTAAAAAACATTGACAAATTATTTAATGGACTATATTATATAAAGGCAAAGAAATATATTGCGGATGTAGTTTAATGGCAGAACTTCAGCTTCCCAAGCTGATAGCGTGGGTTCGATTCCCATCATCCGCTCCACCTGATAAATCCCATAAAATCAACGACTATTGGACTTTTTGGGATTTATTTTTTTGCTATAAATATCACCAATAATCACTTATTTCCACCATTAAATGGTGGGGAAATTGGTGGAAAGATAAAATAAAAAAGCGGGCAAGATTTGTACTTGCCCGCTAAATTATTTTTATGCATTGGAAACGCTTTTTATAAATCTACATTATCCTCACTGCTTTATACTATTTAACAGCGGAAAGTTAAATAAAGAAGTTGTTAACAAAGACGTAAAAATAAAATTTTTTAGACAGAAATATTTTAAAGAATATATTATATAAATTTTTATATAAAACAAAATACGACATAATATGACAAAAAAATATTATATAATATTAATATTAAATATAAAATAAAGGAAAAAATATAAATGAAGATGTTTAAAAAAGCTATTTGTTTTGTCATTATATCAAGTATATTAACAACTTATGCAGCGGCCTATGAAAATGAAAATAATCAGCATATATTTACAGAAGGCATAGTACATAAAGAAATCAGATATGATGATTATTTCGGAGATGGGAGTGGCCGCAAAGAAGTATTCAATGTGTTAGAAGTAGATTTCAGTAAAGAAGGAGTTTCTGCACTAACAACAATCTCAAATAATGCTGCAACTGGTGTCCAGACCCTTGGTGAACAAGCATATGCGGCAATCGAAAGAGGTAAAAACGTGGTCGCGGGAATAAACTGTGATATGTATGCAATGGACAGTATTTACGGTCCGGGCGTCGGAATTCCCAGCTGTGTAACAATTGTGGATGGAGTAATATACAGCACTCCTTTATATAAAAACTCCTTTTATAGGCTTCCTGTTTTTACGGTAGATGAAAACAATTCGCCTGATATAAAGTATCTTAGCTTAGACATAACTATCAATATTGACCGCAATGGTACTCCATATACATATAATACTTGGCTGTTTAATCGTAACTTTGGTACTTCAGATGGCATTATAGTTTTTAACAGCAAAATAAGTAGCGATGGAATATTGGAAATTCTTACAAAATCAGAGTCAAATGTAGGAATTGACCTTTCCAAGGCGAGTTTTTTCACTATATCTGGAGTAGAAGGCGCATCTGATGCAAAGGCTGGAATAACATATTCTGGCACTATAGAGTCGTGCGAAAAGTACGATGGGAATAACAAATTCAACATTCCTGATGACGGTTTTTTAATAGTTGATTTAAATTCGAAAATGTATAGTGGAATGTATGCTAAAACGGCAGAAATTACGTTTAATTTAAATGAAGTGGACGATAAGGGCAATATAATTGCTCCAGCGAATAATATAGTTCAGTCGGTTGGTGCATATAATTGGATAGTAAAGGACGGTACAGCCCAAACAATCGAAATGTATGAAGAAGCACATTTTCCGGCAATAGACCGTCTTGTAACGGCAAGTCCTGCCCGTACAGGCATAGGCATAAAGGCGGATGGAACGGTGGTAGCAGCGACTGTTGATGTGCGTGTGTGGGAAAGCGAAGGCATGACAATGGAGGAATGGGGCGAATTTTTTAAATCTCTCGGTTGTGTAGAGGCGGTAAATTTTGACGGCGGCGGATCAACCGAAATGGTAGCGATAGGTGATAACAGCAAGCATATAATAACAGTAAATAAACCGTCAAACAACGAGAGCCGTGAAATATCTACTGGGCTTTTGTTTACGGCGGATAATGTCAGGCTTAAAGGCATAACTCAGCCGATAATACAGCCGAGAACACTTATGGTAATAATTGCAACGGTCGTAATAGCTGTGCCGGTAGGTACCGCCAGTGTTGTTATAATATTGCGGCAGAAAAGGAGGAGTAAAAATTTAAGCAAATAAAAACGAGGTGCCAAAGTAATATTGCATAAAAAGAGAGGAAATGTAAAATGAGGAAGTCAATTATTAAAGCATTGTGCTGTGCGCTCGTACTTGGTATAAGCGTAACCACCATCAGCATAATGAACTCGGGTATAACTGCCCTTGCTATGGAGCCAGTAAACTATTCTGCTTATACTAATGAAGATATCATTAATTATTTAGAAACTAATACAAATAAAATTGAGATTGTTACCGTAGGCTCTCCCACATTAAATACTAAATTTACATTGTCATATATTGAAGACGGGACAGGATATGCCGAGAGTTGCAAGCAGGCATATAATGAATATATGTCGGCCAATTCAATAACAGTTGAATCTGATCTTCAAGATATATCAGATGAGATTAATCAAAGATATACTGTCAAAAAAGATATAAGCATGCCGGAATATACTGATATAAATAGTGTAGATTATATTAGTTCTAAAACGAATAAAGAGCAGACAAAAGCAGTATTATTAGATGAAGAAAATATTGATAAATTTTTCCTTGATGAAAATATTGATAAAGTAAACGAATTCTTAGATAAGGGATATTCAATTTATTTTGAAACCGATGATGATTCTTTGGTTACAGATGTAATGAATAAATTGGGAGTGTTTACAAAATACGCTGAAACAAATGAAAATTCTGATGAGACTGCTGAAGAAAAGTCAGTTATTTCTAATGTATCAGATGTGAATATTGATGATAATACGACAATTAATAATATCAATAATCAGGCAAATGAAAATAATAATGCTGATAATTCATCTGTTGACTTGGGAGAAGCGCAAACTTATGCGGCCTATGTCATAAAGAACATGAGCGGCGACTATTTTATGGGCACATTAACAACTAATTCGCCTACAGAGGAGAATATTTCTAATGGAATTATAAAGAGCATGGTCAATAATAGGAATCTCTATTCTTCTTATAAGGATTATACTGCTAACAGCAGTGTAGAAAATGAAATTCAGACCATGTCGGCGCCAAGCTCTGCATGGATATATAATGGCATGAAAGATTGCTACAAAAGCACCGACTGGTATAATGGCGATACATATCTTATTACAACGCAAAGCTACACATCATATGGATATATGTATGATGAAGGCAGCAGAAAAAACTATTACCTTTTATATACTGATTATATTATACAGGCTAATTCCAAAGTAGGCATGGATGAATTAGGCTTTCTAAATACAAGTTTAAGTGATGACAGCATAACTATAAGAGACTATGGACCGTCGACCAATCCCCAAAACAACACACTTAATGTGGGTAGCTCAATAGGGATTTCAAATGGTAATTTGTCAGGTAATTTTAATGTTTCTTATGCTGTGAACGATGATGATTTAAAAATAAGTACTGTTATAATGGGCAATAAAGAAATATATAATCATTTTGTGTATGAGAGAGGATTTTTAGGCTTTCCTAAGGACTATGCAAAATCGACACATAAGCAAACAGCATTTGTAATTTATATTGATAATAATACTTCACCCGGAGGAAGCTTTAAGCCTTATTTACGTCATTCATACGATATGCTTATTTTAAATCCGTTAGGGTGGACGGAAGCTAATGGAACTGTTACAGATTATAACTACACAATAACGCCGGGCTGCAATTATTAATAACGGGGTGCACATATGAAAAAGTTTATATTTAATATGGTAGGAATAATTCTCGGCGGACTTTTTATGATAAGCGGATTCATCTGTGCCGCTATTTATATGTCTGTTAATCACGGCACACTAAGTGAAATTATGTTTCAAGAGAATTCCGCAACAATAGTAGTTCCTTTGGTGGTTTTAGGACTGATTTTTATAATAGTAAATATAATGTCTGCCAGAAAGCATATAAATGATGATTAATTTTATTTAAGCTTTTAATCGATACAGAAGATTACAATTATCTAATAACGCCGGGCTGCAATTATTAATAACGAGGTGCATATATGAAAAGGTTTATATTAGACATGGTTGAAGTAATTTCTGGAGTATTGTTTATCATTTCAGGAATTATAAGCTCCTCAGTATTTATGGCGGTGAACAATAAAGGATTTATTGATGTGATATCCGGAGTAGAGTCTCCTGTTACTACAGCGGTGCCTATGTTTATAGGCATAGTTCTGATAATATTAGGCTTAGTCAATATTCGCCGGCACCTTAAATCTGAAAAGGACGAAGAAAAGAAATAACTGTTAGTGAATAAAAATCACTCGGAATATTGCAACGGTCGTAATAGCTGTGCCGGTAGGTACCGCCAGTGTTGTTATAATAGTGCGGCAGAGAAGGAGGAGTAAAAATTTAAGCAAATAAAAACGGGGTGCCAAATAAATATTGCATAAAAGAAAGGAATTTTAAAATGAAGAAGTCAATTGTTAAAGCATTGTGCTGTACGCTGGTTTTTGGCATAAGCGTAACCACACTCAGCATAATGAATTCAAGTCTCACGGCTCTTGCTATGGAGCCTTTTGAGGCTGAGGAGGAAACGAGAGAGGAAATACAGGAATACATAAAGGAAAATAAGAATAAAATTGATATTAGGGTAGTTGGAAATATAGATGTAGGCGAATATATTATAAATAACGTGTTCGAACAATCTGATGAGACTGGCGGCGAAGTCACAGCAATGTCGTTGGATGCCAATTCCGATGCACAGTTCGTTGGCACAGATGTTAAAATCATAACCGAATCTGTTGAAATACCTAATGTAAAAAAATATTCAGCTGAACAAATTGACAGTATTTCGACATTTAAAAAGAACAATGTTGAGCAGACAAAAGTATTCATTGTTTCGTCCGATTCATTGCAGACTTTCTTTTCAGATGATAATATGGAATTTGTAAATAAAATATTAGACGACGGATATTCTATTTATTTCCAGCATAACACCATTCAGGAAAGAGAAGCTATATACCACAAGCTTGGAATTATAGACGTTTATCTTGAAGATGAGGAAAATGATGTATCCACAAAGTCGACAACTACAATGACTACGGCAGAATATACTGTTGACAGCGAAACCAATACCGAAAAGCAGGTAGGGGAAGAAATGGTACAGTCAACGGACGAAACCATAGTAGCTTCATATGTTATACGCAACATGAGCGGCGGATATTTTACCGGCTCGGTTGTGTCTTTAAGGGACCGCTCTGAAATAGACAACTCAGAGATTGTGTTGGACGCTGTGCGCACAAGAAAATACTATACTTACTATAATGAGCAAAATCTTGTTAACGAAGATGTACTTAAAACATCCGGCGGCCTTACTGCAGATGCGGCGACAACCCCTCCAACAACGAATACAGCATGGGTATATGTTAAATATTCAGATAGAAATCATTATGAGTTTTGGCATGACCAAGAAGGAATATTAGCAGGAGAATTAACTGCATTTACTTCTTATGCTTATACTTTTAACGATTTAGACGGCAAGTATCATTTCCTTGTAATTTCTGAAATGAATATATATCCAAATACTGATTCAAAGCATACTTCAAGGAATATAATGTTTGGTGTAGAAAGTGAAAATAGCAATATTGTTATAAGAGAGTATGGGCCAAGGGTTCAGCCAAGTTCAAACAAATTTAGCTTTTCTGTAGGCCCGAACATTTCATCTAATGGTGTAAGTGCAGGTTTTAACATTTCTTACGATGTTGTAAAGCCAGATTTGGAGATAGATAATAAAGAGGCAACAACATACAAAGGATATACAAACTTTACTTATCCATTAGGCTTAATAGGAACAACTGATTATTCAGAAGATAATACACAGCAAGTAGCATATACAATACATAGAAGCGAGACACCGTCACTAAAATATTTTGTAGCAAAACCCGAATTAACTGTTTATTTTAGAGAGCAGCAAAATTTGATTTATTGGAAAAATTATGGTTGGGGTGTAACTGATAATAGCTTAAGATGTACTATTTACGCTAACGATGATTGTTTGTTTTAAATATATAAGGAGAATCTAAATGAAACGGATAATGATATTGTCAACACTTACAATTACAGGAGCTATAATCATTTGTATAATGATTTTAGGCATTATTATTATGCAAAACCGTAATTATCAGGCATTAATAATGACTTCGATAGGAATAGGTTTTGTAATATTTGTTGTTGGACTTGTTAATTTAGTTATAGAATTGTTCAAAAAGGATCAATAATTACTGTTTTTGTAATTATACTATACTTACTATAACGAGCAAAATCTTGTCAACGAAGATGTACTTAAAACCTCCGGCGGCCTTACTGCAGATGCGGCGACATTGCCTACAGAAGACGGTACAGCTTGGAAATATGTAAAATATTCAGATAGAAAGCATTATGAATTATGGGTTGTTGGTGCCTTGGCTGGCGATATATTAGCAGGCGAATTTACAACTTTTACATCTTATGCTTATACGTTAAACGACTTGGATAACAAATATTATTTTCTTGTATTTTCTGAAATGAATATATATCCAAATAATGATGCAAATTTTATATCTAAAAATATAGAGTTTAGTGTTGACAGTACAAGGTCTGATACAGTATGTAGAGAATTTGGACCTAGGATAGAGCCGCAAACAAATGAATTAACTTTCTCATTAGGCGCTGGGATAACTAATAAAGGGTTAAGCGGCAATGTTAGTATATCTTACACAGTACAAATGAATGATTTAGAAATTAGCAATAAAAACGCGACTACATATAAAGGGTGTACAGATTTTATATATAAGAAAAATCTCGTTTATTATCCAACAAATTATGCAAAAGACAATACACAGCAAATAGCATATACAATACATAGGAGTGAAACACCGTCAATTAACTATTTTTACGCAGAGCCCAAATTTAATGTAAATTTACAACTGGTGTCCGGTCCGATAGCTCCAACATATTTTGGTTTTTCTTGGGAAATAAGTGACATAAATTATATTAATGCTAACGATGCATGCGTATATTAGATTTAAAGGAGTAATTTAATATGAAAAATACAATTACAGCAGCTGCAATAGCTATTATGGGAGTACTTTTTCTGTGCGCTGCAACTATAGGCTGGTGTATTGGCCCTGTCGGAGAAGGCTTTGGAATTCTACCTCTTATTTCACTACTTTTAGGCTTGGCAATGTTTATAACAGGCCTTATATGCTTGTTAGTCGAATTCGCCAAAGGTAATAAATAAAAAGCTTCCGCCTCATTCATCTTATAAACAAATGAGGCGTGAAATCAACTCGAGTATATTACAATTACGGCTGGTATGTATCAGACAACAGTCTTATGCAGACAATTTCGGTTAATGATTCCTGTCTATTCTAAATGAGGTGAATTATATATGAAAAAAGTAGTAATATCGTCAGTTATAACGGCTGTCGGGGCGCTTTTGCTGTGCGCAATAATAATAGGTGCATGTATTTATTCTGGCTTTAATCAGCCGGGCAATTTAGATTTTTGGTATTCGGCTTTTGATACAGACGGTGGGCTTGCTTTAGGATTTCCTTTCTTTATCAGTTTTGCAATATTTCTTTTTGGCTTAATAAGCTTACTGACGCAATTTTTCCAAAAAGACTGAAAATCTTAAGAACGGTGTTTGTTTTACTTTATGTGCATCTAAACGGGACAAGCTTAACTCCCAGAGAGGCAAATAGCATATACAATACATAGGGCAGAAACACAGTCGTTAAGCTCTTTTTACGCAGAGCCGACATTTGCTGTAACTTTACAGATACTTTCCGGACCAATAATGCCAAACTACATTAGAACATCATGGGATATTAGCTTTGGTGAATACATTACGCCTAACGATGCATGCTTATATTAAAAATTTGGAGGCAATAATATGAAGAAAATAATAACTGCGTCAGTGGTAACTATTGTTGGAATCCTTTTATTATGTACTTCTCTAATAAGCATGTCCATTAGTAATGAGCTTGAAATAATTCTTACTATTACACTGCTAATTGGATTTGCTGGGTTTGTAACAGGATTTATATGCTTGTTAGCTGAATGTTTCAGCAAGGACAAATAATCACAAATCCCTCGGCTGAATGCTGAGGGATTTCTTTTATAATACTATTTTAATTTTCGATTCGCTGCTGTTTAATATTAGGCAGTTAAATATTACAGAATCTTGAAATGAAAATATAACTAAGCTATGTTTTTGACACAAAAATAATTACTCTTCATAAGCAAAAAATTGCCAGTCGCGTTCTTCAAAACTTACGTTTCTGCTTAAGTTTATTATAATAAAATCGTCCCTAATATCAAATTCAAACTCATCAACAAACGGCGTGCATGGATATACAATGGTAAACTTAAATATATTTTTATTCCATGCGCCGGCGCAGAATTTAAATTCACGTATATTATACTCTTCTATAGCTGTCATCGAATTCTTCTGTTCCGGCTGATTTTGACACCACTCGCCAAATCCCACAGAACATTTAACCTCTTCATCGCCATAATAAAATGATATATGAATATTATTTCCTTTTATATCGAATTTGATGTGCGTTATGCCGTATGGGTTTTTAGATACGCGCAGCCGCTTTCCAGAAAGATTTACGCATGATTCTGGCATTGAATTTCCATCAGGCATTTTAATGCAAAGGGAGTTATTAAGCCTGTCAAGCTCGTCCTGCCCGTCTAAAGATGCAGCGACATTATAGTTAAGCCGGCATATAAGCTTATCGAACATAATGTCCATTTCTTTCTGCATGTCATATAGTCCTGCCGTCGTTACCACGACTAGATTATGCTTAGGCACTACTACGCACAGCTGTCCGAAAGCCCCATCGCTGCGGAAAGAATCCTCTCTAGCATTGAGAAAATATTGATAGCCGTAACCGGCGTTCCAGTCGGGCGACTGGGGCGGCTGAATAATATGCATGCTTGTGGCGTCTTTTAAATAATCTGGTCTGACAAGCTGCTTACCATTATATCTGCCGTTTTGTAATAAGAGCTGACCATATTTAGCCATATCCTCTGTTTTAATGCTAAGTCCCATCGCACCATAGCATATACTTTCGTGAGATTTTTCCCATACATAATCTGTTATACATAGAGGATTAAAAAGCCGCGGCTTAAGATACTCTTCAAGGCTTTGGCCGCATCTTCGCTCGATAATCGCCGCAAGCACGCAGGTTGAAGCGTTGTTGTATAAAAATACGCTGCCCGGTTCATTTTCTACATAATAAGTGAGAAAATATTTAATAAAGTCCTCTTTAAACTTTGCGTCCTTGACAAATGTTCCGTAATCTTGACCTACCGTCATGGTAAGCAGATGCTTTATTTTCAGCTTTTGCATATTTTCGCACGGCTCACAAGCCAGCTTGTCCGGAAAGAAGTCGATGACTTTATCGTCAAGAGATATCAGCCCTTCATCTATGGCCATGCCGGTTGCAAGGCTTGTAAACCCCTTAGTTATAGAGAACATCATGTGGCGATATTCTGAAGAATATGGCTTAAACCATCCTTCTGAAATAACGCATCCGTCTTTGACAACCATATAGCTTTGGAGCATAAGTCCGCTGTTTATGTATTCCTGTACCATATCGGAAATAAATTGCGGCGGTACGCCTTTTTGAGATGGCAGTGCCCTTGGTAAATCATTCATATTATCACATCCTAAATTTAGCTATGTATGCGTTACTCGCTGTGCTGCCGTTAAAGACTTATTGGAATACCTTGCCAAAAGTTAACATAATAAAATAGACAAAATATAAAGCCGCAAAATAAGCTAATGCGGCTTTTTGTTTTTATTAGAGATTAGTTATAATATTTTCGAGATATTTTTTGCCGGCAAGGATATCCCTGGTCTGCTCGTCTCCTGTTATTTCTCTTTCTATCGTAATGCTGCCGTCATAGCCATTTTCGGCAAGCAGACGTATAAGTTTTTCAAAATCCACACGGCCCTGACCAATAGGCGTTTCTTGACCAAGATTATGTCCGTCGGTTGGGTATTTGCCGTCCTTGCCATGTACACCGCGGACATATTTTCCTATTGTCTCCATAGCGTCTACGGGGTTAGCCTTTCCATACAGCACAAGATTTGCCGGGTCAAGATTTACGCCGAGATTGTCGGTTCCTATATCCTGTATGGCGCGCAACAATGTAACTGGGGTTTCCTGTCCGGTTTCAAAAAGCAGATGCTGCCCATTGTTCTTGCAGTGCTGAGCCACACTTCTTATAGCCACTATAAGGCCCTGATAATTGCTGTCAAGCGGATTTTCGGGTATAAATCCCATATGAGTAACAACATCTTCAATACCTAATTTTTTAGCAAAGTCCGAACCCATCATAAGCTCTCGTACGCGATGGAAGCGGTATGCCGTTGGAACAAGACCAAGCGTTTCCTGACCGTCATAAAAATTCCATGCCTGCGGCCCAGTCCAGCCGCACCAAAATGCCGTTATTTCCACGCCAGTTTCTTTTAACGCATCTTTTATTAAATCTGCCTGCTCGTCTGTCCAAAGGGCAGGATTCCAGCTTAGAAGCTGACAGTTGTCAAGGCCCAACTCTTTTACATTCTGAAAAGCCTTGCGTATATCTTCCTGAGCGTGCGAAACACATACACCTATCTTCATATATCTAACCACCTTTTATCTTTTTGCTCTATTTTAATATTTTACATTGATTCTTGCAAGTGTTTTTATAAAATAAAATGTTGATTATAAAAGATTATCTTTTATGGTACAACAGCAATAGATAAGGGCGATAGCAGAATTTAATAATGTATTAGCATATCCATGCAATAAATTGAGATAAAAAAAGCGAGCCAAAATAAAAATATGTATACTTTTACTCTACTTTTTTCTTGGATATGGCTCTGATATATCAGTTAAATCTAGCAGATAGTCGACACTCGTGTTATGAAAACGCGCAAGCACAACAAGAGAATCTATAGGTATGCTTCTAACTCCCAATTCATATCGGGAATGTGCGACCTGCGTACAATTCAAAATTTTAGCTATATCTTTTTGCAAAAGGTCCTTATCTTCACGCAAATTACGTATCCGCTCATACATAATACTGTTCCTTTCCTTGATTTTTAGGACAGAAACATTGTATTTCAAATTTAAATAAGATATTGACCTGTAAACCGAAATGGTTTATAATAGGACAAAAATGTACTTGCCGTAGATGAAAGTCGTAAAATGGCGAAATGTTTTCAACAATTTTGCGGCTTTATTTTATTGTATGGCTCTTAATATAGACTTAAAAAATTGAGTATAAGTAGTTGAATAAGGAAAAGGCTTAAGAGAAAAAATAAATTAATATCAAAGAACATGTGTAGATTAAATTTTTACAAATATCTTTAATTTTAAATTAGATGAGCTGAAAATGGACTTTAAAAGTAGGAAAGACAAATGGTAAAGAACAAATCTCAAAGGACAATTATTTATACTTCTTTAGTGATTTTTGTCGCATTATTAATGTTTTTTTGTACCAAGTCCTCGCCGTTATATGTAATGAACGATTGGCCGGATGCCAACGCGTATTTTACAATGGGCAAGGGCATGATAAATGGGGCAGTGTCTTATAAGGATTTATTTGATCATAAGGGACCGTTCCTTTATTTTTTGTATGCAATAGGATACTTAATTGATAACACTGGATTTTTGGGTATTTTTATAATTCAGATTATTTCAATGTCGCTGGTGGTTATTTTTTCGTTTAAAATTGCGGAATTATATACAAAAAGCAGCAAAAGTGCTGCTGTTATAGCGCTTCTTGTGCCGATTATGATGCTCGCATCAAAAGTATATACCTATAATACAGATTTTGGCGGAGGAAGTCCTGATGAGTTTATTGCGCCGATGATTGTAATGTCGCTGTATTTTGCAATAAAGCTGTTCAAGGACAAAAAGACTGTCAACGACGGAAGACTTGAAATGTTTGCCATTGGAGTGCTTGGCGGCCTTATTGTGCTGACGAAGTTTAATCTTTTTACATTTACCATAGGACTTATGGCTCCGCTTTTTATTTATTTGGCATTTAAGCAGTTTAGGGTATTTTTAAAATTTGTTGGATTTATTGCGCTCGGCTTTGCAATACCATTTATTCCATATTTAATATATGCGGCTTTTACCGGAAGTTTAAGGGACTTTATAGATGTTTATATAAAATTTAATATGACCTATGCTACGGTAGAGGATACTAATTTACTTTATTCTGTGTGCTTGGGAATTAAAAATGGTATATCAATAATACTTAATGATTATTTTATATGCTTTATTTTAATTACTTTTGGAACAATCTATTTTATTTACAGTAATCGTGAGAATGTTGTTTTAAACATTTCTATATTCTTAAGCTTTGCGTTTCTGCTTTTATCAATAAGCATAAAATTTTATCAATATCAGTTTATACCGGCAGCCGTCTTTTGCCTGTTTGGTTATCTTGCTATTTATGATTTATATAAAAAGATTAGAACTGCTGTAAATAACACGTCCGACAAAAAAATCAGGACAAAAACCGGCGGAATAATAATTCCTATTTTTACAGTAGTCACTATATTTGTATTTATTGTAGGAAATAATGGTCTTATAGCTCAGCAACTGAATAGAGCGACGAATATAAACCCAAATCCATGCCAGCAGGAGATTGCAAAAATAATATTGTCGGACAAAAAGGAAAATCAAACCTTGCTTGTGCCTCTTGCTTTAGACGATTGCTTTTATACAGCTGCCGGCATTGTTCCTTCTTCAAAGTATTTTTATATTCCAAACATCTCGTTTGAAGCTTATCCGGATGTATATATAGGCCAATATGAAGATATTGAGGCGGGAATAAACAATTATATTGTTGCTTCTTTTGTCGCCGGCTACAGCGAGGAGGCAGAACAGCAGCCAATTAACGAAGATAATTATACTCAGAAAATATATAATGCTATTTCGAAAAATTACGAAATAATAGCTTCTGTTGATGGAGAATATCACAGTGAGGGAAGGACCTTTTATCTTTACAGGAGAGTAGATTAGATAGCTAAAAGTATTTGGGGTAGGGCTTTGTGGAAAGGCGGTTTTATATGAAAGGGCTGCTGGCGAAATATATGACAATTATAAAGCAGCTTATAAGCTATGGAATTATAGGCGGCATATCTTCCGGGCTTGATTTTTGCGTATATATTCTTTTAACACATGTTGGACTTAATGAATTTGTTGCAAATCTTATAAGCGTGAATATAGGGATTGCCTGCAGCTTTATTTTCAACTCGGTAATTACGTTTAAAATGACTGATAAAAAGCTTAGAAGAGGCGTTAAATTTTTTTTGGTAGGCTATTGCGGCTTAGGCCTTTCCACGCTGATATTATTTATAGGTACGAAAGTGTTTTCTGCAAATGAAATTGTTGTAAAGCTTATATCAATTTTCATAGTGGCGCTGTTTCAGTTCGTACTAAATAAGCTTGTAACATTCAGGGGTGAAAATAAAAATGGATAAACTTTATATAATAATTCCAGCATATAACGAGGAGAGCAATATTGAAGAAGTTGCGCGTCAGTGGCATGACGTGGTTAAAAACATAAATGATGAATCGCGCTTGGTTATTATAGACGACGGCAGCAAGGATTCAACATTAAATGTATTGGAAAGCCTTAAAGAAGAGCTAAGCCAGCTTGAAGTTGTTACAAAAGAAAATTCGGGACACGGCGCTACTGTGCTTTATGGTTATAATTATGCGCTGGAAAATGGCGCCGAATACATATTCCAAACTGATTCCGACGGACAAACGCTGCCAGAGGAGTTTTACCCTTTTTGGGAAGAAAGGGATAATTACGCTGCGATTATCGGCCACCGCAACCACCGAAAAGATGGATTTTCACGAGTCATTGTCACAAAAACTCTTAAATTTGTGCTTTGGTGCATTTTCGGACTCAAGATTACCGATGCAAATACTCCTTTCCGGCTTATAAAAAGGGAAGTTTTACAGCGCTATATTACCAAGATACCTAAGGACTTTAATCTTTCAAATGTTATGCTGACGGTATGCCTTGTTAAATATAAGGAAAATATTAAATTTGTACCTATAACTTTCAGACCACGGCAGGGCGGCGTTAACTCAATTAATTTTAAAAAGATTATAGGCATAGGCAAACAGGCGGTTAAAGATTTCAGATATATCAAAAAAACCTTAAAATAATTTTATATGTTTATTAGGAAGCTTGTATTTTGCTTTGTGCGTTGAGGCAGTTTGCGGCGATTTTATATATTTGACCATGCGCAGAAGCTATAAATGACGTCCGGCGTTTATTTTCCCAATATGGGTGCAGAGAGGTATAAATAGAATGTACGATTTTATTATAGTCGGCAGCGGGCTGTTCGGCGCAGTATTTGCGCAAAGAGCTAAATCTGCGGGAAAAAGCTGCCTTGTTCTGGAAAGAAGAGGACATATTGGCGGTAATATTTATACTGAAGAGATTGAGGGCATAAACGTCCATAAATACGGCGCGCACATTTTCCACACAAGCGACAGCGAGGTGTGGAAGTATATAAATAGGTTTGCAGACTTTAACAATTATATAAATACTCCTGTAGCAAATTATAACGGCGAAATTTATAATATGCCCTTTAATATGAATACTTTCAGCAGAATGTGGGGAGTAATTACTCCTGAACAGGCCGCTGCTAAGATTGACGAGGGCCGCCGCGAGATAAAGGGCGAGCCGCGAAATCTTGAAGAGCAGGCGATTAGTCTGGTCGGAAGAGACATTTACGAAAAATTGGTTAAGGGATATACCGAAAAGCAGTGGGGTAGAAAATGCAGCGAGCTGCCGGCGTCTATAATACGCCGCCTGCCCGTCAGGCTGACATACAGCAATAATTACTTTAACGATACATGGCAGGGAATACCTATAGGCGGATATACAAAAATTATCGAACGTCTGCTTGATGGCGTGGAAGTAAAGCTTAACACGGATTTTTTAAAGAAAAAAGAAGAGTATAAGAGTATGGCTAAAACGGTTATTTATACCGGCGCTATTGACGAATATTACGACTACTGTTTTGGCCCGCTTGAATATAGAAGTTTGCGCTTTGAAACGGAAATAATCGACATTCTCAATTATCAGTTTACACGAACCAAAACTTATGCGTAATTTTGTT
>JABLTR010096908.1_pt1 | contig 56551 bp, 47 predicted proteins | sample 7160071 | NCBI WGS metagenome assembly JABLTR01 (sample SAMN14651230, study PRJNA627086) | human gut metagenome | isolation source: feces | host: Homo sapiens | reverse complement strand
GCCTTGGCAAGGCGATACTCCACCACTGAGCCACTCGCGCATATATGATACAGAATCGCTTCTGTAAAGAGTGTGATGGGAATCGAACCCACGTATCTAGCTTGGAAGGCTAGTGTTCTACCATTGAACTACACCCGCGCAGTGCCCACAGCTGGAATCGAACCAGCGACACGAGGATTTTCAGTCCTCTGCTCTACCAACTGAGCTATCTGGGCATCTCATCAACATCGAAGTTTTTGTTTCGTTTGTTTCTTACTCGCTGTCGACGATAGTTATTCTACAACAAGACAAGAGAAAAGTCAAGCACTTTTTTGAAAAAAACTTAACTTTTTTTTGAAGGCGTGTTTTTTGCCCCAATTCATACAATTTGAACGCTTTATATGTATTTAATGGTTTGTCTTGCGGTTGATGAACTTTGTTCGATACTTTGAATATACAATTGTTTGATCGGCATAAAGACCATAATAACCAGACATTGCATAGCTTACTGCAATTGCTAAAATCATGTAGTGGGCAGAGTCAAAGCCAAATAATTCAAAAGCAATCAAAATAGATGTAATAGGACAATTAGTGACACCGCAGAAAACGGCAACCATGCCCATAGCAGCACAAAGGGATGGAGCAAATCCGGCAAGGCTTCCAAAGAAACATCCAAAGGCTGCTCCTACACAAAAAGATGGAACAATCTCGCCTCCCTTAAAGCCGCCGCCAAGTGTGACTGCTGTAAAGAGCATTTTAATAAGAAAGGCTGCTGGGAATATAGTTTCTTCTTGAATAGACTGCTCAATCAGATTGCTTCCGGAACCAAGATAGCTTTTGCCGTCTGGAAGAAGAAACGCAAATACGATAACAATCAGTGCAGAGACAATTGCGCGCAGGTAAACATTTTTTATGTATGTTTTTAAAAGACCTCCAACTTTATGAAGGATAATGCATAAAAGTATGCTGACAGCGGCACATAAGATTCCAAGAAGAACTGTTTTTGCAGCACCGTCAATGGAAAATGAAGGAATACTTACGATTGTAAATTTTTCGGCATGAACACCAAACGTAGAAGCAAGGTGAGCACCAATCAGCGCAGACATTACACAAGGAACTAATGCGGAATAATACATGATGCCGACACTGACCATTTCCATTGAAAAGACAGCAGCAGCCATTGGTGTACCAAACAGAGCAGCAAAAGCAGCACTCATGCCACACATGATTAGAACATGGCGATCTTCATCATCAAGATGAACTATTTTTCCAAGAAGATTTCCAAGGCTGCCGCCGATCTGAAGTGCAGCACCCTCGCGTCCGGCAGATCCGCCGCACAGCTGTGTCAGAATCGTAGAGATAAAAATAAGAGGTGCAACACGTGCTGGTGTCTCTTCATTTGCATGAATTGAGGCAATAACAAAATTTGTACCGCGATCATTTGACTGTCCGCAAAAATGATAAAGAGCAGTGATTGCCAGACCAGCAACTGGAAGCAGAAATAAAAGCCAGCTGTACGAAGAGCGAAGCTGTATAGCTTTTCCAAGCAAAGTAGCAAATAGTGTTGATATGCCGCCAATCAGAAGACCTGACAAAAGTGAAAATCCAGTCCATTTAATAAGAACCAGAAGATTCTGGCCGATGTTGGTCAGATAGCATTTGCGGGCAAATTCCCGCAGCTTAGGGGAAAACATAGGCATGACCTCCAAAGAAACTGTTTATAGGAAGCAGCAAAGATGCTGTACCGTTCCAATCCTAGCAGAAACAGCAGGGAAAGTCAACGAAACAAAAAAGATCATGTCCCATTTTGCCTGTACTGAGCTGGTGTCATTTTAGCTCTTTTTTTAAAAGTGATGCAAAAGGCACTTTCACTTGAAAAGCCACATGAAAAGCAGATATCCTTGACAGACATGGAAGTGTTGCGAAGTAAGTAACGTGCATTACTTAGCCTCGTATTTATGACATACTCATGTGGAGTAAAGCCAGTCTCTCGTTTGAATACACGAATAAAGTGATAAGAGCTTAATCCGGCAGCTGATGCGAGCACTTTGTCTGGCAGATCTTCTTTAAAATGTTCATTGATATAGGAAATGACAGTCTCAATCATATCTGTGCTGTCATTTTTTTTATCGGCAGTACTGTAGAGCAGAAAGCTTGTTAAAATATCATTAATATATTTAGAAAGAAGAGCTTCCTTAATCGAAGAACGACAAAAACTGTCAATGATAGCTTCAAGCTTGTTTGTGGTTGGCGCAGGATTTCCAATAGAAAATACAGTGCCAAGATGTGAGACGATAGATTCAAAAAAGTTTTTTGCAAGAGGTCCGTCAAAATGGCACCAGAGACATTCACTGCCTGTTTTTGTGCCATAGCTGTGCGGTTCATAGCAATTAATCAAAATAAACTCATCAGCTTTTGCATCAAAGCTTTCGTCTTTTGTTTGTACATACATGCTTCCTTTTTTGACATAAATAAGAAGAAAGCTGTCAAAAGAAGCGCGGTGCAGATGATAGCCTGGTGCATAGAAAAAATGACCGCATGTAAGCGGATAAAAAAACATGCTTCGTCCCAAGAGACTTGGCGAGTAAACATAATATGTTGATTCAGGTTCAATAAAGGGTTCGTGCGATTTCATAAAAATCTCCTTTTTTATAGTTACAGTTCATGGACAAGCCAATATTGCAGCAAATAGTTTTGCATGGCTCTGAATAATTACATTTTAACTTAGAATACAGGAAAAAACAACAGAGCAATATTTTAAAACACAACCGCAACGAAAGATAATGTATTTCAAGCAAAACAGTAGTATAGTAAAAGTAAATATTGAAAGTAAATAAAACAATATTGAAAATGATAGAAAGATTCAAGTAAATAAATAATAACAGAAAATAATAGCGAAACAGGAGGCAATTATGCAAAAGGCAAGTGTATGGGTAGAAAAAGTCATGATTCCTACATATGAGATTGGAGAGGCGGAGAAGAATCCGATTTTTCTGGAAAAACGTGTGTATCAGGGAAGCTGCGGAAAGGTATACCCGTATCCGACGATTGAAAAAATAAGTGATGAGAAGAAGGATAAGGAATATACGGCAGTATGGCTAGAAAATGAGTACATTAAGGTTATGGTTCTTCCAGAGCTTGGCGGACGAATCCAGAGGGCATATGATAAAACAAATGATTATGACTTTGTTTACTATAATCAGGTGATCAAGCCGGCACTTGTTGGTTTGACGGGACCGTGGATTTCAGGAGGTATTGAATTTAACTGGCCGCAGCATCATCGTCCGACAACATTTCTTCCAGTTGATTATGAAATTCAGGAAAATGAGGATGGAAGCGTTTCTGTTTTATGTCATGACGTGGATCAGATGTATGGAACAAAGGGACTTATGAGAATTAGCGTATACCCGGGAAAAGCTTATATTGAAATCAAGGGACAGCTGTATAACCGCACATCACTTCCGCAGACATTTCTTTGGTGGGCAAATCCGGCAGTTCCTGTTAATGACAACACACAGTCCATTTTTCCACCAGATGTTCACGCTGTTATGGATCATGGAAAGCGAGATGTTTCTCGTTTCCCAATTGCGACAGGTGTTTATTATAAGAAGGATTACAGCGAAGGCGTAGATATTTCACGTTACAAGAATATTCCAGTCCCGACTTCTTACATGGCAGAAAAGTCAAAGTATGATTTTGTCGGAGGATATGACTATGGAAAGCATGCTGGTATTTTGCATGTGGCAGACCATCATGTTTCACCGGGAAAGAAGCAGTGGACCTGGGGCTGCGGTGATTTCGGAAAGGCATGGGATCGCAATCTGACTGATGAGGATGGTCCATATGTAGAGCTGATGACAGGTATGTTTACAGATAATCAGCCTGACTTTACATGGTTAAAGCCGTTTGAGGAGAAAACATTTACACAGTATTTTATGCCATACAAGGAAGTTGGACAGGTAAAGAACGCATCAAAGGAAGCTGCTGTTTCACTCTCGGCAGCAAATGATGCAGCAACTGGAAAGAAGACTGCAAAGATTATTGTCTATGCAACAGCTGTATATGAAAAAGCAAGAATTATTCTGACAGGAAAAGACGGCGTGCTGTGTGATGAGAGCGCAATGATTTCTCCTGTTGACATTTTTGAAAAGAGTGTAGTACTGCCAGATGATACGCAGGAAGAAGATCTGAAAGTTGAAGTTTGTGCAGATGGCAGAAGCTTAATTGCATACCAGCCAGAGAAGGAAGAAATCCCAAAGCTTCCAGATCCGGCAAAGGCAGCAGATGAACCGTCAAAGATCATGACAAATGAGGAACTGTATTTAACGGGACAGCATATTGAACAGTACCGTCATGCAACATGGAGACCTGATCCTTATTATTTAGAGGGATTAAAGCGTGATCCAGATGATATTCGCATTAACAATGCATATGGTATGCTCTTGATGAGAAGAGGCTTATTTAAAGAGGCAGAACCTTATTTTAGAACAGCTATTAAGCGCCTGACCTGGAAGAATCCTAATCCATACAACAGCGAAGCATATTATCTGTTGGGACTGGATTTGTGTTACCTTGGAAGAGAAGATGAGGCTTATGATGCTTTTTATAAGGCAGCATGGAGCAATGAACAGCAGGAAATGTCATTCTATTATATGGCAGCGCTTGCGGCAAAGAAAGGTCAATTTGAAACTGCGCTTGAGCACATTGATCGCTCACTTGTTAAGAATGCGCATAATATTAAGGCGAGAGGATTACGTGCATGGCTTCTTGCAAAGCTTGGAAAAGAAAAGGCTGCAGCTCGTATGATCAAGGATAATTTAGAACTTGATCCATTTGATTTTGTATCTGGTTTTGAGGCAATAAAGGCAGAGAATGATTCAGAAAAGAAGCAGAAAATGCTTGATGACTTGAATGGACTGATGCGTAATTTCCAGGAAAATTATTTGATGACAGCAAGAGATTTTGCGCAGTGGGGCGCATATGAGGACGCTGTTTTAGTTTTAAAGCAGTGCACAAAGAAATATCCGATGCTGTATTATTATGCAGCTTATTATGAAGAAAAAATGGGTGAAGATGAGGCAGCAAAGAAGTCACTTGAGAAGGCAGAAAGCTGTGCTTTCGATTATTGCTTCCCGAATAAGCTTGATGATATTGCTGTACTTACATTTGCGATTGAAAATGGCTGCAAAAAGAAGGCGCCTTATTACCTGGGCAATCTTTTCTATGATAAATTACAGTGGAAGAAATCTGTTGAATTGTGGGAAATGTCAGAGAAGGCAGATGACACATTTTCAATTGTTCATAGAAACCTTGCACTGGCTTATTACAACAAGATGGGTGATTCTAAGGCAGCTAAGCGTGAGCTAGAGAAAGCATTTTCATTAAACCGCAAGGATGCCCGTATTTTCCTTGAATTAGATCAGCTGTACAAAAAGCTTGGATATAGCTTCAAAGAACGTTTAGCAAAATATGATGAAGATCCATCTCTTGCAGAGAGCCGCGATGATTTGTATATTGAATATATTACTCTTATGAATATGTGCGGAGAATATGAACGCGCTTATCGCTGCATTATGGGACGCCGTTTCCATCCGTGGGAGGGCGGCGAAGGAAAGATTACAACGCAGTATACTATTTCCTTACTCGAGATGGCAAAACAGTGCTTGGCATCAGAAAAATATGAACAGGCAGAGAAGTTGCTTAAAAAAGCACTTGTATATCCAGAAAATCTTGGAGAAGGCAAGCTAGAGGGAACAAAGGATAATCATCTGTTTTATCATCTTGGACTTGCGCTTGAAGCACAGGGAAAACATGATGAAGCAAAAACATGTTTTGAGACTGCGACGATTGGAACAGATGAACCAGCGGGTGCTATGTACTATAATGATCAGCCGGCTGATATGATTCTCTATCAGGGACTTGCATTTGAAAAATTAGGAAAAACAAGAGAGGCAAAATCACGTTTTTATCGTCTGATTGATTACGGTGAGCAGCATTTAAATGATGAGGGCAAGATTGAATACTTTGCTGTATCACTTCCAGATTTTCTGATTTTTGATGAGGATTATACAAAGAAAAATCGTGCACACTGCTGTTATCTTATGGCACTTGGAAATATTGGATTGCAAAATCGCGAAAAGGCAGCAGAATTTTTAAATGAGGCGCTTGAAATAGAGCCGTCTCATATGATGGCAACACTATATCAGAAACAATAAATGTTAAGCAAAAAGCGAGGAAAATCATGAGACTAGTAGATTTAACAACCAAACCCTGGCAGCTTATGCTGCCGGGAGAGAAGGAAACTTCTCTAAATAAAATGGTATATCTGCCAGGAACACTTGATGAGTTTGGAGTCGGTCATGAAGATCGGCTCGACAACTCATGTCATCCAGATGAGACAACTGCGCAGAGTTTTGATGATGATGTGATAGCAACACGATTTACAAGAAAGCATACGTATGAAGGCCCGGCATATTTTGAGCAGGAAATTACGATTGCACCAGCAGATAAATGCCGCACTTTCTTTGAGATTGAGCGAGCCAGATGTGTGCGTGTTTATTTAGACGGCGAGGAAATATCATCATACGAGGAACAGACAATAAGCACACCGCATGTATTTGAACTTACTGGTCATGAAGGCATTCATAGACTTCGCGTTGAGTCAGATAACAGTTATCCAGGTCTGCCGCACGATGCTATTGTCTATTCATCGGCAGCAACAGATGAGACACAGACAAATTGGAATGGACTTCTTGGTTATATTCATCTTCGTGAGGAAAATCCGATCTTTTTATCGCAGGTGCGCGTGTACCCTAAGAAGGATGGATGTGAGCTGCGCGTGGAGCTTGATGTCGATGCCCCAAAAAACGATACGGTTACAGAAAATGAGTATATCATTTCCGTTTTATTAGAAAGCTTGGCATTAGAAGAACCTTATTATACGAGTATGGGATTTTTCTATGGAAAGAATATGTTATCCATTCATGCAAAACTCTCAGAAGACGCACAAAAATGGGATGAGTATGAGTCTCATTTGTATGATTTAAAGGCCACAATAAGAATGCTTACAATGGAAGAATTTGAGGCAGAGAGAAAAGAATATGCAGCATTGGAAGATAAGATTGATGTCACCAAAATAAATACGAATAGAGGAACTCTGTTAGATGAAAAAAATGTTTGCTTTGGCATTCGCACATTTGGTGATGATGGATATGGTCATCTGTCATTAAACGGCAGAAGAATTTTCCTTAGAAGTGAGGCAAACTGTGCAGAGTTTCCAGAGACGGGCTATATTCCAATGGAAAAGGAAGCGTGGAAGAATATTTTACAGACATATAAGGATTATGGCATCAATATGGTGCGTTTCCATTCGCATTGTCCGCCAGAGGCAGCATTTTTTGCAGCTGATGAGATGGGCATTTTGATGCAGCCAGAGCTTTCACACTGGGATCCAAAGCATGCATTTGAATTTGACGAAAGTTTCTCATATTATAAAAAAGAACTGCGCCAAATTATAAAAGAACTTGCAAATCATCCATCCTTTGTAATGCTGACATTTGGAAATGAGCTTCATTGCGGAGCGCTTGGCACAAGCAGAATGCACGAGATGCTGCAGGATGCGAAAAAACAGGATCCGACAAGACTTTATGCTAATGCGTCAAATGCACATTATGGAAATGAAGGATGCGATGAAGAGAGTGATTTCTATGCATCACAAAGCTTTTATAATTATAGAATAAGAGGAACGCTTGCAGGGAATCCAGAGACGCCAGAGGAAGCAGCTAAAGTTGATGCTTACGAAAAGGCAAATGGAAAGCTGGCAAAGGTTAACATTAAGGGCTACATCAACAATCAGTATCCAAATGCGAAGACAAACTTTGATGAAACCTTAAGAAAGATTAGAGAGCAGTATAAAAAGCCAGTGTTTAGCTTTGAAGTTGGTCAGTTTGAAGTTCTTCCTGATTTTGATGAGCTTGCACATTTTAAAGGAATTTCTGATCCAGCAAATTATAGACGTATTCAGCGTATGGTTCGCGAAAAGGGATTAGAGCCTGTTTGGAAGAAGTATGTTGAGGCAACTGGAGAACTATCAAGGCTTTGTTACCGAGAGGAGATCGAAGCTGCGATGCGCACAAAAGATCTGTCGGGTATTTCACTTCTTGGACTGCAGGATTTTCCAGGACAGGGAACTGCTCTTGTGGGAATGCTTGATTCACATTTAGAGCCAAAGCCATTTGATTTTGCAAAACCAGAAAAATTTAGAGCTTTCTTTAAAGAACAGCTTGTATTAGTTGGTCTTGAAAAGTATACTTATGAAGAGGGTGAGACACTTTGTGCAGATGTGCAGATAGCCAATTATGGAAAGACAGACTGTGCTGGAGATCTGGAGTGGACATTGTGGGCATATATGCCGAATGAAGAATTAGATAGTGTGAGAAAGGTCGCTGTAAAGAGTGGTCATATGAGCGCTGTTTCATGCCCAAAGGGAACACTTAGCAAAGCTGGAACATTAAAGATTGAACTGAATAATAAAATTACAGCACCAGTTCGCTGTGATCTTACTGTTAAGATTGCAGATGCAGTTAATTCATATCCGATTTGGATTTATAAGAGTGAGCTGCCCAAATGCCCAGAAAGCGTTTATGAGACAACTAAGTTGGATTTGCAGGCAAAGAAGGTGCTTGATAACGGCGGTATAGTGTATTATTCGCCAAAGTCAGAGGAAAGTTCCTTCCATAATTCAATTCGTGCTCAATTCTCAACAGATTTCTGGTCAGTTGGAACGTTTGGAAGACAGGAAGGTGCGATGGGACAGCTGATTCAAAAAGATCATCCATTGTTTAAGGAGTTTCCAACTGAGAGCCATACAAATTGGCAGTGGTGGCCAATGGCAAATCAAAGAGCTGTTATACTGCCAGATACAGTAAAACAGCCATTTGACGCTATTATTACAGAAATGGACAGCTATGCATTTTTAAGACCAATGGCGCAGCTGTTTGAGTGCCGCGTCGGAAATGGAAAACTTCTCTATTCCACACTTGGACTTCAGGATTTGCAGCAGTATCCAGAAGGAAAAGCGCTTCTTAGATCAATTTATAAGTATCTGGATTTAGAGACATTTGCACCAAAGCAGAGCATAGAGTGGGAGACGTTAGTAAGTATCTAACATTAGACTAGGTGATTTTTGGGAGGAGTGCATATGAGACGAATATTAGTTAAGTCATTAAATGAAGCTTTTGATTTTGTGATGGATCATTATTATCCGGCAGGATGTGAGGAGGACGCAAAAAGAAAAGATACATATGCAGTCATTTCAATTCAGGATACTCACACGGGTGGTTTTGGTGTCACCTTTGCAGAAAATAAATTTTGTAAAGGTGTTCTTACTTTATATTTTGATGATGTGGTGAAGGAAACAAAAGGTGCTGTATTGTTTGATGAAAATATGGCAGATTCTGTTATCGCATTTATTCGCAGTCATATGGATGTAGATACGCTGTTAATTCACTGCTATGCCGGACAGTCAAGATCGCGTGCAATAGGAGCATTTGCGAAAAAAATGATGGGAAAGAGCAATCAAACATATTTTTCGGCAGATAAGCTTTGGGCAGGCACACCAAATGAGCATGTTTATAATATGTTGGAGGATGCTTGGTTTAGAGATATGTTGGGATGAATCCTACAGATAATACTAGAATTTTCTAGTCATATATGGTATTATAGGGACAGTTGAAAAAAATGACAATATATGGAGGACAAAACAGTGAGTGATTATACGTTAAATACCAAATGTGTGCAGGCAGGCTATACGCCGGGAAATGGAGAACCGCGTCAGATTCCGATTATCCAGTCTACGACATTTAAGTATGATACAAGTGAAGACATGGGAAAGTTATTTGATTTGGAAGCATCCGGTTATTTTTACAGCCGTCTGCAGAACCCAACAAATGATTATGTTGCAGCAAAGATTGCAGAACTTGAAGGCGGTGCAGCAGCAATGCTGACTTCATCAGGACAGGCAGCAAACTTTTTTGCTCTGTTTAATATTTGTGAGTGCGGCAGTCATATCGTAGCTTCTTCATCTATTTATGGCGGAACTTATAACCTGATTGCTGTAACACTGGCAAAGATGGGTATTCGTGCTACTTTTGTTTCTCCTGACTGCACAGAGGAAGAATTAAATGCGGCATTTACAGAAGATACCAGAGCTGTATTTGGTGAGACTATCGCAAATCCGGCACTGACAGTTCTTGATATTGAAAAGTTTGCAAAGGTCGCTCATGCACATGGCGTTCCTTTAATTGTGGATAACACATTCCCGACTCCGGTAAACTGCCGTCCAATCGAGTGGGGTGCAGATATCGTAACACATTCCACAACAAAATATATGGATGGACATGGTGCGGCACTTGGCGGTGCAATTGTAGATGGCGGTCATTTTGACTGGATGGCTCATGCAGACAAATTCCCAGGTCTGTGTACACCTGATGAATCTTATCATGGAGTTACATATGCAGAGAAGTTTGGCATGGGTGGTGCTTTCATCACAAAGTGTACATCTCAGCTGATGCGTGACCTTGGATGTATCCAGTCTCCACAGAATGCATTTATCTTAAATCTTGGTCTGGAGTCACTTCACGTAAGAATGCCGCGTCATGTTGAAAATGGACAGGCCGTAGCAGAGTTTTTACAGGCACAGCCGCAGGTTGCTTATGTAAATTATCCGGGACTACCTACAGACAAGTACTATGAGCGCGCAAAGAAGTATCTTCCAAATGGAGGATGCGGTGTCGTTTCATTTGAGTTAAAGGGTGGCCGTGCAGCAGCAGAGACATTTATGAAGCACTTAAAGCTTGCAGCAATCGAGACACATGTTGCAGATGCACGTACTTGCTGCTTAAACCCAGCAACATCCACACATCGCCAGATGAATGACGAGCAGTTAGCAGCAGCTGGTGTTCCGGCAGGACTGGTTCGTATTTCTTGCGGACTGGAAGATAAGAAAGATCTGATCGCAGATCTGGCACAGGCATTGGCAGCAATTGAATAAGCAATAAAAACAGTGGGGCAGAGAATTTTCTTAATTCTTGCCCCATTATTATTGTTTTGATTTACTTTATACGCCTAATTAGTTTGTTGGGAATCCAGCCTGTTTTAATGCATCAAGCACAGCTTTTTTGATTCCATTTGAGCTGTAGGTTGCACCGGAAACTGCATCAACATCGGTATTTTGTGCTTCAAGAATTTCAGAAACAACCTTGTCTTTGCATTTATCGAAGTACCACAGGTCGCTCTCGGCACTGCTGCAGGAGATATCAGTGATTTTGCCGTCCTTGATTGTGACTGTTGCCTTTACAGCGCCATCATAGCCGTAGGCTTTTCCCTCATAAACGCCATCGGTGAGAGCAGTGTCATCAAAAGACTGAGAATCTTCTTTTGAAATAGGCTCAGATTCGATAGTTGTATTTTCGGCTAGTTTTGTATTTGAATTGCCATCAGCTATAGTATCTTTTGGGCTTGAAACGGCACAGATAATAACCATAACAGCAAGAAATACACCAAAGCAAATGGATGTAAATTCGCGGCGGTGTTCTGGCTTTTTCTTTAAGAAATACCATTTGCGTATTCGACAGATTGCATATCCAAGGAAAATTGCCGTGTAAACAATTACAGAAAAATAGTAGCCATCCTTGCCATCTTTGGCAAGCGGAATAAATAATAGCATAATGTGGAGGTAGAGCAGCGCGTAAAATAGGTAAGCAAAGCGCTGGATCTGCTTCCACTTTTTTGCTTTCATACGCTTACGAATCTTTGGAAAAGAAAGGATAGTAAGCAAAATCATAATGATAAGAAGAATAATTGTAATGATGCAAGCAGCGAATTGATTGGCAGGAAGTGCGGATGCATTGGTAAAGAAACGCACGAAATAAGTTCTTCCATAGCCAATGTTGTGACCAAGCGTCAGCATTGCGGCAAAGATGGAAAGCTCACCGCGCACTGGCATAAGTCGCTTAATCAGCCAAGAACCGTTAGAGAAGGCACCTGTCCACATGACAATACACCAGAGTGCGCATGAAAGGGCACCGCGGCGAAATAGATCAAGAAGGAAAGTGACAGCCTCTGGCAGATTCCTTGAAAAAGGAAATAGTGATATAAAAAGTGTAAGCACAAGTGCACCTATGTACCAGGGATACGGATGACGTTTGATCGTGGATTTTGCAGTCAGTGCAAAGATTGATGCGATGATCAGTGAAAAAATAAATAACATAGATATTTGATTACCTCCGTGTATGAGATGTTATATGGTCAAGAGATCAAAAATATCTTGTAATCGAGTTTGCATTGGCTTTAAGATCTTTTGACATTTGTATCATAAATGTAGTGTAACATAAGAAAAAATACATCACAAGCAAACAGGAAGCGCAAAAAAGACGAAAAAAAGACATGAAGTTAGTATAAACTAACAAGAAATAGACAAAAATGAAGAAAGGCAGTTCGTATAAAAGGAAAAGCATAATTAAAAATTGTTAGAAATAACTAACTGGAGTTCACAATAAAACATATGAAAAACGTCAAATTGCTGTTTTTATATAAATAGTCTTTTTTTCTCAATAAGGGTGTTGATTTTTATGATTGTGTTAGAATATACTAACTGCCATCGGCAATAAAAAATTTAAGGAGATATCATTTATGAGAACAAAAATGGCATTAGCTGTGTTGGCGGCAAGTACCTTGGCAGCAGGAAATATGAGCGCTTTTGGAGGAGTTTTAAAAAGTGAGAGCACACCGGCAACAAGCGAGGTACAGACAGAGGAAGCTTCTGGTGCAGAGGATGAGGCACAAACAGTAAGCATTGAGACAAGTGAATATTACTTTGGTAAGATTAATGTTCCATATGCAGATTTTTATTATGGAGAAATCAATCATGTACAGCCAGAGGCACTTGAAGATGCAGCCGCAGGTCAGTATGATGCAGAGGATAAGGTAACAGCAGTAGGTCTTCGTGAGGAAGGTATTTATGATTCCGTTACTTCTGCGACAAGCCAGAAATCTCAGCGTTTTGAAAAAAGCTATTTTGAGCAGAATGGCGATGGAACCGATATTTTAGGACCATCCAGTGTAAATGTGGCAATTCCAAAGACATTGTATGATGATGTAAAGGCAGCAATCGAAGCTGGTACTGAGTGTAGCAACCCACTTGTTGAGTTCGTATCATCACTTGAAGAAGTTTCAGAAGAAGTTCCGGCTGAATATAAGGTAATCAATTCTGATGGTACCTTAAGCCAGACAATTGGAGCAACTAAAGAGGCAGAGAATGTAACAGTTTCCTTTGCAACAGTTTCAACATGGGGCAATTATCAAATCGACTTTGACGGTCTTGAGATTGAATCTGCTGATATTCAGGGCGCACTCCTTGAAACATCTGACGGAGAAATTTATGGACTTGAGCATTTGGATAATTTATGGCTGCGCGCAAATGAGATTGCATTTGCAGCAGAAGAGATGACTGAGCCACATGGAAATACACCGTCATGGCAGCGTTTTGCTGACATTCAGGGAAAGACGATCACAAAGGTAACTTACATGCTGGCGGATCAGGATGATATCTCTATTGAGACTGATCTGTACTGCAAGGAGCTTCTTGGAGAAGAATATTCCATTACAACAGATGAGAGTGTTACTTATCAGAAAGATGGCACTGCAATCAATATCACATATACAACACCAGATGACAGCGATTATAGTGTAGAGGCTGTCGCAGCAGGACGTACTGCCGTAGAAGATGGACTTTACAGCGTAGAAGACAACGTAATTACTCTGAGTGGTGATTTAAAGCCAGGCAGCTACACAGTTACCTTCTCAGATGACAAGTATGCAAGCAAGAAGTCAAGCACACTTGTTGAGTCAGGCTTAGAGGAAGGCAGTGTTTCTATTGAAAATAATGCTGTTGTAATCGCAGATAATGAGCAGGGACTTACTGGCGCAGACTATGCGGCACAGGTAACAAGTGTTGTTGTAAATGGTGAGCCAGTAAAGGCAAAGGGCATTGCAGGTATCTTATTCAATGAGGATGGAAGCATAAATATGGATGCTGAAATCGAAGGTCAGGATGGAAATGTTAAGGTATTTGACGGAAGTGATTCCTATGAGATCGAGTTAGAAGCAACTGGATATCCGTCTGTAAAGGGAACTGTAACAGCACAGTAATAAAACAATTTGAAATAGTAGATAGTAAGCAAAAGGCTGGCTGCCATATGACTCGTAGCCAGCCTTTTGTAGAATATAGAACAGCAACCAATGAGAGAAAGGAAGATTTTCATGAATCGAAAGAAAAGTTTTGCTAATCTTTTGAAAATAACTTGTGTTATGGTCTGTTCATACATTGGCACACAGCTTGTCTGGGCCGATAAGACTAACAGTGAGAGTATAACAGATACTGCAATGGGAACAGACTGCAGCGTCCGTGTTTATGGTTCGGATGGAACTGCAAAAGATATTATGGATATGCTTTCTGATATTGAGAATAAATATTTATCATGGCGCATTGAAGGTAGCGATATTGCCAATATCAATGAAAATGCATCAGAGAACGAGTCTGTTATGCCATCAAACTGGACATATAGCTATCTGGAAAATGTGCTTGATCTTGCAAGAAAAAGCAGCGGTGCATTCGATCCGACATTAGGCCGCGTATCGCAGCTTTGGAATCTGGAAAGTGACAATCCCTATATTCCATCAAAAAGCGAACTGACAGAGCTTCTTTTAGAGACTGGCTGGGAAAAAATAAATCTGGGTGACGGTGAAGTGTTTTTAAAAGATGGTGTGCAGATTGATCTTGGAGCAGTCGGAAAAGGAATCGGATGTGATGAAGCACAAAAAATGTTAGAAGAGGCAGATGCTGATGCAGCAGTGGTATCTGTGGGCGGAAGTATTTTGACGTATGGAAAAAAGCCAGATGGAAAACCATGGAAGATCGGCATTGCAAATCCACGCAATGAAGATGGCGAATCGTATCTTGGTTCACTAACGATTGATGGAACATGCAGTATATCTACATCTGGAGATTATGAAAAATATGTGATTGAAGATGGTGTGCGCTATCATCATATTTTAGATCCAAAGACAGGATATCCGGCAGATAGCGGACTAATCTCCGTCACAATTGTCTGTGAAAAAGGATGGTTGAGCGATGGTCTGTCTACTGCATGCTTTGTGCTTGGTTATGAAGACAGCCTGCCGCTGTTAGAGACTTATCAGGCAGAGGCTGTGTTTGTAACCGAGGATAAAGAGGTAATTGTAACAGATGGATTAAAAGATATGTTTACACTGACAGATTCTTCGTATGAACAGGTGGAAGAATGAGAGAAAAGAAACGAGCAATTATAATCGCTTCAGTACTAAGTTTGATATTTATATTGTCTGCGGTCTGGACTGCGCACCAATTTCTGGCAAAGCAAGAAGCGGCAAGCGCAGCAATTTATCAGAATGGCACATTAATTAAAATTATTTCAACTGATCATGAAGAGACATTTCGCATTGAAGATGGTGAAAATTGGAATGAGATTACTGTAGACAAAGACGGGATTCATGTGAGAGGTGCGAGCTGCCCGGATAAGATTTGTATGCATACCGTGTGGAGAGGAAAAGGTTCTCTTCCGATTGTGTGTCTGCCAAATCATCTTGTGATCACGGCAGCACCAGAAGAGGACACGGATGATGAATTTGATGTGCTGACATACTAGAGTCAATATGTGATATGTAACTTCTATCAAATTAGACAGGGTACCACGTCCATAGGAGTTGCGTAGCGCATCGTGTGGAGACTTAATATATGTGGCAGCTGCCTGATTTTATGTAAAAGAAAGAATAAACAAAAATGAAAACAAAGAAAAAAGATAAAAGGAATAAAGCAGAGAAAGCAAATAAAATGGATATAAAAAAGATGACAGCACTTGCAATGTTTTCAGTGATTGCGCTTACAATCTTTACGGCAGAATCCATGATCGGTCCGATTGTACCAATTCCAGGAATCAAGCTTGGACTAGCCAATATCGTAACACTTCTTGTACTGGTTTTATATGGACCAAAGGAAGCACTCTTTGTGCTGATCGTGCGAATCCTTCTTGGAAGCATGTTTGGCGGACAGATGGTTTCATTTTTTTATAGTTTGTCAGGCGGTATTATGTGTTGGCTTGTAATGAGCCTTATTAGTGCGCTTCTTAAGAAAAAGTTTCTTGTGTTGATAAGCATGTGCGGAGCTGCTGCTCATAATATTGGACAAATTTTGGCAGCAATTGTGATTACACAGTCTATAAGCGTAGTAGCATATTTACCTGTTTTGATGCTCAGCGCAATGATCACAGGCTGCTTTACTGGACTGGCTGCCCAGGTGAGTGCAAAGAGACTGCAAAAGATCTTAAGAGTGAGGTTTGAATAACATAAAATATTGATTTTGATTGTCTGTTGCGATATACTTTTGTGTATCGTAGCAGACAATTTTTGCTTAAAAGCAAATAAATGAAATGGAGAAAAAATGGCGAAATATATAGAACGCTGTGTAGAAGGAACTATACAAGAGAAGAATTGCTTTGTACATTTTGGACATAAAAATGAAGAATTACCAATGTCGATTGTTCAGGTAGGATGGCATCAGACAGATGGTGGATACGGGTATGGTCCAATGATTCGTGACCATTGGTTACTTCACTTCGTTTTAAAAGGAAATGGAATTGTTCAGGTGGAAAATATGGAATATGAAGCAGGAGCAGCACAGATTTTTGCAATACGTCCACACCAGATCACATATTATGAAGCTTCAATAAGTGCACCTTGGGAATATTTTTACATTGGTTTTGAGGGAGGCTGGGCACCTCGAATTATGAAAGATATTGGATTTATTAACGATGATATAATTGTAATACAAATACCAAATACAGAAGAGATATTTAGACTTTTAAAAAAGATACGAAGATATATTAAGACATATTTAGAAATCGGTGATGGTGTACTTGGAATACATGGCTGTATTTATGAGATTTTTCAACTGTTGAGTGAGGGGCGAAATGATGACCAAATTATTTCAGGATTTGAAAAGAATGATTTGCTGCAACACGAATATACTCGAACACTGATTTCGATTATTGAAACATCGTTTGCAGAAAAGATTAATATACAAGAATTAGCAAATCGTCTCCATTTAAATCGCTCGTATATGTCAGAATTGTTTTCAAAAGATACAGGAATGTCAATTAAAAGTTACTTGACAGAAAAGCGTATGCAGCGAGCCGCTATTATGTTACAAGATCCGAATCGTTCTGTTAAAAATGTAGCAGCATCATGCGGATTTGAAGATTCTTTGTATTTTTCAAGGGCATTTAGTAAATATTTTGGTATATCTCCACAACAATATAGAAGTCAAATTTTAAAAGATAAGAAAAAATGAAAAAAGAATGCCGACATTTATCCATATTTGATAAACATTATTCTATGGATAAATTATGAAGTTTAAATATAATAAAGCTATCAAGATACAGAATACAAAGATAAAAGGAGACAATTGTATGAAGTTAAGAAAAATGTTGGGTATAGTTCCAGTAACATCAATGATTTTAGGTATGGCTGTACCAGTAGTAGCAGAGCAAAATACTATAGCAGATGCATTTGGGTGGACAGTTCCAGAAGACACTTTAAATATCAGTGTATTTTTGGCAAATGATCATTTCAGTGTCGGTGAAGAAGCTGAGCAGGGAATAAAAAATATGCAGGCGTATCTGCTGGAAAATTTTAATATTGATTATGAAATCCGTACAACGGATGGAAGTGCAGAAGAGGAATTAAATTTAATGCTCGCTTCTGGTGAGTATCCAGATGTGATTATAGGAGCATCAACAACAATGCGCCAGCGATTTGTTGATCAGGGTCGTGTAGCAGAACTGACCGATTATTTAAATGAAGAGACATGTCCAGATTTGGTGGATCGTCTGGGTGATCTGCTCGGACTGTACGCAGATGAAAATGGTGCATATTATTATTTGCCAATGACATATTATAATTTGCTGGATCTTCCAGACTATTCAGCTCATTTGCGTTTGGATGAAATGAAAGCAGCAGAAATTGATTATAGCACAATTAATACCCCAGAAGATTTTTATAATGCTGCAATGAAAATTTATGAAGAAAATCCAACAGCGGAAGATGGTGAGAAAAGGTATTCATTAGGTTTGTACAGTCAGGGAATGCCAGAAGATTTAGGTGGATATTGGGGTTTAGAGCGTGGTTGGCAGGTTAATGATGATAAAACATTAACATATTGGACTGAAACAGAAGCTGGAAAGAAAATGGCAAAATATTTCAATGATTGGTGGCGTACTGGCACAATGGATCCAGATTCATTTACAGATGAGTGGGATGACCTTAAAACAAAAGTTTCTCAAAAACGAGAAGTTGCGCTGATTGGTGGATGGTGGATTGGTCTGAATGGAGGATCAGAAGTTTGGAAATCAACAGAAGAAGATTGGGATTCTGATGAAACATATGTTTGCGTTGGATTTAAAGATGAAGATGCAAAGCAGGCAACAGCTACCGTGAAGAATAATGCTGGAGGAAGATGGACTTTTGTTACTGATAAATGTGAGAATGTAGAAGGCGTTATGCAATGGCTTAATTTTGTATCAACGGATTTGGGTACAGTTCTTACAAATTGGGGTCTGCCAAATGAAGTAGAATCTTATAAAAATCCAGGAACATATACAACTGAGTGGGCATTGAATGATGATGGTACATGGGATATTGATCCGAAGGCTAAAGAGCAATTAATCTCAGAAACATGGGATTACAATGAAGCAGGTATTTATGGTGGTGATTCAGGGGTATTCGCAACAATGGCATATCAGGGACGTTTCGAAGATGGCGAGCATTGCTTATGGTTGAATCAGATGTGGTATTCTGAAAATCCATGGAAGAGCATTATGCTTGAAAATATGAAAGACACAATTGTAGATGGAACTCCGCTTCTCTTTGAAACACTTGTGATGAATGATGAAGTAACAATGGCAAAAACTGCAATTGAAGATGCATGGAAACAGTATTATCCGCTAGTTGTTATGTCTTCAACAGATGAAGAATTTGAACAGAATTGGGCAAATCTTCAGGATGCTGTTCAGGCAGCTGGGCTGGATGTTTATACTGAATATAGGGTTTCTAATTATCAGGCAAATCTTGAATTGATGGAAAAATAAATAGTCTAATTCAATCTATACGAGTATAAAACATAAAAGTAAAATAAAAAGTGAACAGAGCCGCCGCATTTGTAATTGAAGCGGCGGCTCTAATATTTAATAGAAAGGAATATGAAATAATATGAGGCATTCTTTGAAAAAGCATCCCTTGATACAAAGTTTGAAAAAACAAAGACAGATGTGGTTAATCTGCATCCCAATTATTATATGGGTTGCAATTTTTTGCTATTATCCAATGTATGGATTGACGATGGCATTTGTTGATTATGTGCCTGGAAAAGAAATTTGGGAGTGTAAATTTGTTGGATTTAAGTATTTTAAGAATTTCTTTACAAGTACAGATTTTCCAAGACTGCTTAGAAATACACTTGCAATGTCTGGATTAAATATTACAATTGGATTTTTGATGCCGATTTTTTTTGCATTTTGTCTAAACGAGGTTGGAGGAACACGTTTGAAAAAATTTGTGCAGACTGCAAGTTATCTGCCACATTTTATTAGTTGGGTTGTAGCAGGAACTATGGTAACTACTGTGCTTGGAACGGATGGAGTAATTAATGACTTATTACTTGCACTGGGGGTGTCTCAGACAAGAATTCAGTTTTTACAAAAGGGAGAATGGTATTGGGCAATTATAACGATTGTAAATATTTGGAAGGAATTAGGCTGGTCAGCAATTATTTATCTTAGTGCAATGGCAGGTGTGGATGAAGAGCTTTGCGAGGCCGGAGCTGTTGATGGAATGGGACGGCTTGATATGGCGATTCATATTACATTGCCAACAATTATGCCAACGATTATTTTACTGTGGATTATGCAGGTTGGAAATATTCTTTCGGCAGGCTTTGATCAGCATTTAATTATTGGAAATACAGTAACGCAGCGCTACTGGGATGTTATTGATACCTACGCATATCGCTATGGTGTGCAGAATGGTTATTATTCACTTGGAGCAGCGGTATCTATGATTAAATCAGTGATTGGATTTGCCCTTGTATTGATTACCAATGCGATTGCGCGTAAATTCAGCGATGTCGCACTGTTTTAACGGAGGACTATATGAGAAAAAGAGCATATTTAAAACAGACAAAAAGTGGAAAAGTATTTGATTGCTTCAATGGTATTTTTCTTGCTATTATAACATTTATTACCATTTATCCATTCTGGAATATGTTAGTGTTGTCATTCAACGATGGAACTGATGCAATTCTTGGAAAACTGTATTTTTGGCCTAGGGTGTGGACAACGGCGAACTATGAATATGTGCTTCGAAATGGGAAATTGCTTCATGGTGCTGTGATATCGGTACTTCGTGTGTTTGTTGGAACACTGACTGGCGTAATTTGTAATTCATTGCTTGGTTATATATGTGCAAACAAAAGTTTTTATGGACGCAAATTCATGCGAGTATTATTTTTAATTACTATGTATTTTAGCGGTGGTTTGATTCCAACGTATCTCCTTATGATTCGTCTTGGCTACATAAACTCTTTTGCTGTTTATATTGTTCCAGCATTGTTTTCTTCTTACTATATGCTGCTTGCATCAAGCTATTTCCAGTCCATTCCAGATGCATTATTTGAATCTGCTCGTATTGATGGTGCATCAGAACTACGTAATTTTTGGAGTATTGCAGTACCGCTTGCAAAACCAATGCTTGCTTGTATTGCTGTTTATATTGCAGTTAATCATTGGAATAGTTGGTTTGATGTTTCGTTATATTCAAAAGATGGAACCTGGGATACGCTTCAAATTATTTTATATCGTTTATTAAATCAGGCATCGGCAAAATCAGAGATGATGAATCAACAGCAGTTGTATGCATCAATGAGAACGATTCAGCCAGAGACTGTGCGTGCAGCGATTACAGTAGTGGTTGTAGTACCGATTATATTTATTTATCCATTTTTCCAACGTTATTTTGTTGGTGGTATTACGTTAGGTGCCGTGAAGGGATAACATAAAAAAGATAAAATAATACAACGTAATAACGAGAAATGAGGATATCATATGAAAAAAATACATGAAAGCGAAAATATGTCGAGTGTGATTCAGTCACCGGCAATGCAGGCACCACCACCAAATAGGATGCTTGCATATCATTCAGATCCAATCCAAAAAAATCCGCCACAAGTACACAGTCGTATATGGCAAAAAGACAATGGAAGTTATGCAATTTCATATAATGGAATAGATTTGTTGACGTTTGATTTTTTTAATGAAACTGTTCCGATTTTGCGTTTTCATTCAGATGGTGATTTTCAGTCAGAACCATTTATTCAACAGTTTCAGATCTGGTCAAATACACCAGCCGAGTTGCGCGTGACAGTTAGTGCACCAATTGAGTGGTGGAATGTTCGTCCAACTCGTGCAGAGAAAGGAAAGGCGATTATTGGTCAGTTAGGCAGACCGCTTCTTTACGGCGTAAATGGAATTTATCTTCCAGATTGGGATTTGCTAGTTAGTTTGCATGGTGTACCATTTATATGGGAAGAGAGCAGGGTGCAGGAAAAGGATGGTATATATACGGCCAGTCTAATCGCAAAGATAGATGAATATCCGTGGGTTATCCTGATTCGTCCACATTATTTTTCTGAACATCTCGGTTTTGGAAATTATGAGCCTTGGAATCGTCGCCCTAAGAAAGATGCGATTTGTGGATGGTGTTCCTGGGAGGCATATCACAGTGATGTGACTTTGGAAAATGTGATAGAGACATCAAAGGCTCTTGCACTGTTAAAACCATGGGGTATAGATTTGATGCAGCTTGATGATGGTTATCAGCAGACACAAGTGCCTATGCAAAAATGTGGAGAAGTTGGTGAGAGCTGGCTGAATACTAATGAAAAATTTCCTGGAGGTCATCCAGCCATTATACAAGCAATGAAAGCAGGAGGTTTCACACCAGGTATATGGATTAATGCAACATTAACAAATAAAGAAAATTCAGAGTCGATTGACTGTTGCATAAAAAATAAAAATGGTGAGCTTATTAAAGGTGATTGGATTCAGTATATTATGGATTGTACACCTGAGATGCTTAAAGTTCATGTGGAAAAATGTTATAGACAGTTGCGTGAGCAGGGATACAAATATTTTAAAATTGATTCGATTCGTCATTTGCTTTATGATGGACTTGAGGAAGCGGTACGCCAAGGTTTAATGACAACAGCGGAGGCAAGAAAGCGTCATAAAGCTTACATGCAGGCAGCGAGAGATGGAATTGGAGAAGATATTTATTTGTTATCTTGTTGGGGAGTATTAAGCTCAAGTATTGGAATTTGTGACGCAATGCGAGTAGCAACAGATGCCAATCCTAGTTGGGGAGCATTTAGCATGCAGATAAGAGAAACTGCTCGTTGGTATTTTGCACAGCGTATTCTTTTTACTGTTGATCCAGATCACGTATGTGTGCGTGCACAGCTTCCGTGGGTACGTATGATGCTATCGCTTGTATCACTTAGCGGAGGGGTTATGATGATTTCTGATCCACCTCAGACATATGATTTGGAACGCATTGAGTTGATGAAGAAAACAATGCCACCACTTGAAGTACATTCTGGTGAAATAGGTCCTGTAGATTATAGTACGCCAGCTTGCACTTATATTCCGAAAACAAAATCAGAAAAAGAAGCATGTTACTCAATAGCTCATGAAGGAAAAGATGAATTATATCCAATGGGATCGTTATGGTCTATTCATATGGAGCAAGGAGGAAGAAATTGGTGCGTAATTCAACGTTGTGGAGTGATTCCACTATCTAAGATAGATGTACCATTAGAAAATCTAAGTCTTGATCCATCAAGAAATTATTATGCATTTGATTTTTGGAAACAGCAAGCTTGGAAACAGACAGGAATATTAAATTTGCATGAGTTAGAACTTGGAGATTGTCAGGTTGTCACACTTACAGACATTACAGATAAATATGTGGCGTTGATAGGATCGAATCGTCATGTGAGTTGTGATGCAGTAAGTGTTGTGTCTGAGTGTACTACAGATACGCAAAGAGGACGTGTTTATCGCTTGGCATTGAAAGGGTTTGAAGAACTTTGCGTGACTTATACGTTATATGTAGAAAAGGCAGCTGAAATCACAAGAGAAGTAATTCATGCACATGGAATTCAAATAGTTTCTGTACAGGCATATACTGATATTTTGCAGTTGACAGTTGTTTTCGAAAAGAAGGAGGCTGTGTTAGAAATGAATATTTCATAATGTTCAGCGCAATGATCACAGGTTGCTTTACTGGACTGGCAGCCCAGGTGAGTGCAAAGAGACTGGAAAAGATCTTAAAAATTTATTTTCAATAAGAAAAAACTGATTTGTCGGGAAAGCTGGCAGGTCAGTTTTTTATTTTACCTAAAATTTACGTAAATGCGTCGTAGACTTGAACGAGTGCTGTTACACTGCTTTGCGATAGGCAGAATATCAAATAAAAATGTAGCAAGGCACAGAAGGGAAAAGGCGCAAATATGCAAAAAGAAATTTTTATGAATAGAGAGCTTTCGTGGCTTAAATTTAACGAGCGTGTACTGGAGGAGGCAGAGAATACGAAGGTGCCGCTATGCGAGCGTCTTTCATTCGCAGCAATTTACCAGAGTAACTTGGATGAATTTTTCATGGTTCGTGTAGGATCGCTGATTGATCAGGAACTGCTAGGAAAAGGAGAGCGTGAAAATAAGACACAGATGACGGCACAGGAGCAGATCCGTGCAATTTTACCGCGTGTTCAGGAATTAAATACGAGAAAGGATATTGTGTACACACAGATTATGCACAGCTTGGAAAAGCAGGGAGTGCGTCTTGTAGATTTTCATAAGATCACTCAACAGGAGAGTACACGACTCAGAGCATATTTCCAAGCGGAAAAAAGCGTCTTGGCATTATTCCGTGTGTTAATACGGGATCAGGAAAAATTTTTCCAAGACTAATTAACGTCAAGGGAAGCGATATGTATATGCTCTCAGAGGATCTTATTCTTCATTATATGCCAAGGATTTTTAAAGGCTATCAGGTAAAGGAAAAGGCTATTATACGAATTACAAGAAATGCAGATATTGACGCAGATGCATTATATGATGAGGATCTTGATTACCGCGATTTTATGGAGAAACTGATCAAAAAAAGAAAGAAGCTGGCGCCGCTTTGTCTTGAAATTGAGGGTGATTTAAGCGGTGAAACAGTAAAGACGCTTCGTGGTCATCTCGATTTAAATTCATGCTATGTGTACTATGCAAAGTCACCGCTTGATTTATCCTTTGCCTATGAAATTCAAGATCTGCTTCGAAAAAATACACAGCTGTTTTTTGAAAAGCGCGTACCGCAGAAGTCTCCTACGTTTAGTCAGAGTCAGCCAATCCTTGATCAAATAAGAAAAGAAGATAAATTATTGTCTTACCCATATGAAAGCATTAAGCCATTTTTACAGATGCTTCATGAGGCGGCAAATGATCCAGATGTGATTTCGATTAAGATGACTCTGTATCGCATGGCAAGGCAGAGTAAGGTGGTAGAATATCTGATTGAGGCTGCAGAAAATGGCAAGGAAGTATTTGTACTTGTTGAATTAAAAGCGCGTTTTGACGAAGAAAATAATATTGAGTGGTCGCGTCTTCTCGAGGATGCAGGCTGCCGCGTTATTTATGGATTGGATGGCTATAAGGTGCATTCAAAGCTTTGCCTGATTACAAAGAGAAGCGAAGACAGAATTGAATACTATACGCAGGTAGGAACTGGAAATTACAATGAAAAGACCTCACGTTTGTATACTGATTTGTCATTTATGACTGCAAACGTGCAAATCGGAATGGAAGCAGCAAAGATTTTCCAGGCACTTGCAATGGGTCAAACACCAGATGGATTAAATCACCTCTGCTTGCAGCACCAAATTGCTTGCAAAATCGTGTCATTGAGATGATTAATGAGCAGATTCAGATGGCAAAGTCTGGACAGCCGTCTTATATCGGCTTAAAGATGAATTCACTGACCGATAAAAAAATCATGGAAAAGCTTGTTGAGGCATCACAGGCTGGCGTGAAGATTGATATGGTGATCCGTGGCATTTGCTGTCTGATTCCGGGTGTAGAAGGCTACACAGAAAATATCCATGTCAGAAGCATTGTAGGTCGATTCCTTGAGCATTCAAGAATATATATTTTAGGTGTAAAAGAAAATGCGAAGGTTTATATTGCATCAGCTGACTTCATGACGAGAAATACACTTCGCCGTGTAGAGGTTGCAGCACCGATTGAAAATGAAGCTTTGAAAAATCGCTTGCTCACGATGTTTGATGTACTGCTTCATGACAACCAAAAGGAAAGAGTGGAGCTTTCCGATACCAGCTATGTGTTGTCATCTGCATTAGAGCTTACCAATGATCCACCGCTGAATTCACAGGAATATTTTTACGAGCAGGCTTATGAAGCAAATAAGTAAAGGCAGATTCTTTATTGAGCTGATAAACAAAAAAGGCTTAGTACATAAAACTTGGAATAGGCGAGTTATAAGGGAGAATCGATATGAAAAACAAAAAGAAAATAGCGTAACGGTTTTTTAATATCAAAACATAGTAATTCAAAAGAGAAAAGGTGTAAGAAAGCTTTTTTAAAGGGCAAATCAGTTATGTTCAATATAAACTTATAAAAAAGAATAATAGCAATAGATATTGACAAATATCTCTATAAAGCATAAAATAAAACTAGAAAATATGGTGAATATACGAAAATGTATATGGAAACGGAGGAACATTATGCTTGTGGCTGTAATTATACTTACAATAATTTTTGAAGTACTATATCACAAAATTTTTCATGTTGTGTATTTTAGTGGAAGTGCAATGCTTAAAGAATTTACTATATGTGCCGGTTTGGCAGTAATGGTAGTATGTGCAGTTATGAATGGGTGATATAAGTACTTTATGAGTTTGGGTTATGAAAGTAAAAATTATGAAAGTAAAAAGAAAATTGATTATTTTTACTTCAAAACCATAATAGAATACTCCATTGATTTTACAAGACCGTTGCGCTATACTTTTTATATAGTGGCAGCGGTTTTTGTTTTGCATTTTGCAAGCCCAACAAAAAGGCAGGTGAAACAATGGGAAACATTTTTGATTATTTAAAATGGCGAGGGGATTTGACCTTTTTGCAGGATGGATTTAATGAGATTGACAATCTGCTTTTGTCCTATCTGGCATATGTAAATCTCGATGGATTGTCGGTTGGAGCAGGTGAGGCACCTGTTACGATCAGTGAACTTTCACACCGATTTTTTGTTCTTCACAGTGAGGCAGAGTTAGAAGCAGATAAGTCGTTTATCAGACTAGCTCCTTATGTGTTAAAGCAGATGGCAGAGTCAAAGCGCTATGGCACAGCACGGGTATCGAATTATGTCAATATGGTCAATTCAGAACTAGAGCTACAATTTTCTGCTGTTGAATTAATACTTTCTGATGGCAGTGTGAATTTTTGCTTCCGAGGGACAGATGACAATATTGTGGCATGGAAAGAGGACTTTAATCTAGGCCTTGGCGAAGTGCCAGCCCAAAAGTTGGCATCAGAATATTTGAACAGATTTGGTGTTGGTACATCCCCTATTCGCGTAAGCGGTCATTCAAAAGGCGGTAATTTGGCAGTATATGCAGCTGCAGCCTGTAAAATAGAGGTGCAGGAACGCATTACAGATGTGTATAGTAATGATGGTCCCGGATTTGTGCATGAGTTTGTGACGAGTGATTCATATAAGAAAATTCAAAATCGAATCCATCGCTATATTCCAGATTCATCCATCATAGGAATGCTTCTTGAAAATCCTGTAGAACCGCAAGTCATAAAAAGTACAGCTAAGGGAATCCTTCAGCACGATGCGATGAGCTGGCAAATAGAGGGTCCGCATTTTGTATCAGCAAGCTTAAGTGAATCAGCTATTTCACTCCATGAGACGCTTCATAATTGGCTTGAAAATATTGATGAGAATGCAAGGACACAGTTTGTCGATGATTTATTTTCAATACTGGAATCGACTGGTGTAGATACATTGACGCAGGTGCAGGAAGGCGGATTAAAAAATGCGGCTGCAATGCTTCGTGAGCTTCACCAGATTGTACCAGGAACATGGTCAGAGCTGGAAAATCTGCTGAAGGCAGTTTTGCCATTTTCAGGTTTTCTGATCATGGGAAGACAAAAGACAGTGGACAGACAAAATATACCGCGCGCAGTGCCAAGCCATAGAGCTATACACACAAGCAATAAAAATCATAATGAAAACAAAGTGAAACAGGAGGAAAAAAGAAAATGAGTCAGAAAAAACAGGCTGCTTCATCAGCTAGGGCAGGGGGAATCACAGATGGTGTGATATGGGAGCAGCTGCTTGTCTTTTTCTTTCCGATTTTGTTCGGAGCATTTTTTCAACAGCTGTATAATACAGTTGACGCAGTTGTGGTGGGTCGTTTTACAGGTTCGCTTGAGCTGGCAGCCGTAGGCGGTTCTACTGGAACGATTATTAACCTTTTATTTGGTTTCTTTATTGGACTTTCTTCTGGTGCGACTGTTATCATTGCACAGTTTTATGGAGCGGGCGATAAGGAAATGGTAAGCCGAAGTGTCCATACGGCGATTGCACTTTCCATTGCAGGCGGTGCGATTTTAAGTGCAATTGGATTTATTTTTGCAAGGACAGCACTTGAGTGGATGCAGACACCAGATACAGTGATTGATCTTGCAGAAACATATATCAAGATTTATTTTATCGGTATGATCCCGAATCTGTATTACAATATATGTGCAGCAATCCTGCGAGCTGTCGGAGATTCCAAGCGACCACTCTATATTTTGATTTTCTCTTGTCTTGTAAATATTGTGCTTGACCTTGTATTTGTCGTAGTGCTTCGCATGTCTGTTCAGGGAGTAGGAATTGCAACGATTCTTTCCCAGTTTATCAGTGCAGTACTAATCACATTCTGTCTGATGAGAACCAATGAGTGCTATCGCCTGCAGTGGAGTAAGGTTCGCTTTCACAAGATGTTATTAATTCGTATTATTCAGATTGGTGTGCCGGCAGGTCTTCAGTCCGTCATGTATAATATCGCCAATATCATCATTCAGTCCAATGTCAATCTGCTTGGAAGCAATACAATGGCAGCCTACACAGCCTACTCAAAGATTGATGCAGTCTTCTGGATGATCATGAATGCATTTGGTGTTTCTGTCTCCACATTTGCCGGTCAAAACTTCGGTGCAGGAAAGCTAGATCGTGTTCGTAAAAGTATGAAGATTTGCTTAGGTATGGCACTTGGCGCAAGCATCGGATTAAGTGTAATTCTTCATTTCTTTGGACGATACGTCTATATGCTATTCACAACAGATGCACAGGTTATTGAGATTGGAATGCAGATTTTATATTTCTTAACACCAATTTACTTTACATATGTCACAATTGAGGTAATTTCAGGAACAGTGCGTTCCATGGGCTTTGTATTTACACCAATGCTTATGACATGTGGCGGTGTGTGTGTGCTTCGTCTTTTGTGGTTATTTATCGCTGTGCCACAGAATCGAACCATCACCAATATTTTGTTCAGCTATCCGCTGTCATGGGTGGTAACGTCGGTACTGTTCATTATTTATTATATTTATTTAAATAAGACAGGAAAAATCGAGGCAGCAAGAGAACATAGTATTGTATAAATGTTTATTAAACAAAAAAATGAATTTAGGGCAGGCTGTAAAATAAATCAGCCTGCCCTAAATTCATTTTTTAATTACAGTTCGCGCAAAGCCCTTCTTAAACAAAATTTAAAGATTTTCCCTGTTTATTCTTAAACTAAAAGATTGTATACTATGGACAGAAAAGAGAAAGGGCATTGAAAAAATGAGTATGAATAATAATGTTAATATAGATAAAAAAGAAACAGCAGACTCTGCTGAAAAAATCGACAAGATCGTAATATGCGATGACGATAAGGATATTGTCAGGGCACTTCAGATTTACTTGTCGAACAGAAACTATGAGCTTCTATGCGCATATACGGGAAGAGAAGCACTTGATTTTGTAAAAAAAGGTGATGTATCGCTTGTTCTTCTGGATATCATGATGCCAGAGATGGATGGAATCACAGCGCTTCGCGCGATACGCGAAAAGAGTAATGTTCCAGTTATTTTAATAACTGCAAAAAGTGAAGACGCTGATAAGGTGCTAGGTCTTGATGTAGGTGCAGATGATTATATTACAAAACCATTTAATCCAATTGAGGTGTTGGCGAGAGTGCGTTCTCAGCTTCGTAGATACAATAAGTTGGGAGGCAGCGAAGACAGCAACAAAAAAGAAGTGCTTAGCTGTGGAGGTGTGACGCTTGATGATCGCACAAAGCAGGTCACAATGGACGGCGAAGAAGTATCACTCACTCCAACTGAATACGAAATCTTAAAATTTTTAATGTCTCATCCAAAGCAGGTCTTTTCACCAAGACAAATTTACAGCGAGGTTTGGAAGGATACGCCAATAGGAAGTGAGGGAACTGTAGCTGTACATATTCGCCACTTGCGAGAAAAGCTTGAGATAGAGCCATCAGATCCGAGACACTTTAAGGTTGTCTGGGGACAGGGATATAAGTTTGAGTAAATGATTGTGATGAAAGTGGATAAATAATAGAGAAGCAGAGAGGTAAGTAGACAAGCAAAGAGGCGAATAGGAGTTCAGATTATGGGTAAATTTTTGCAAAGGTATGGTATTCTCTTTTTCTTTTGTGCAATGATGGGTGGAATCATTATGGTGGATTCGATTTTTGCCATCGCATTTACTGATAAGGAACGGGGATTGGCAACGGGATTTTCAGATTATACAATGAAAATTTCGATTCTGCAGGCAGATTCACAGGAAGCATTTCGGCAAAAAGAGTTCCTTTTATTTTTGCAGGAAAAAGCACAAATCGAAACCATAAATGTGTTAAAAGCAAATAGCCAAAATGGAGAGTTGCTTTATTCAAATGAGTTTGAATCAATGCAAAGCAACGCACTTGAGCAAGCGCCAGATACCGCAGTAACGGGAGTTTACTATCTAGATGGTGGGCAGAATACGAATTTGATATTTCAGGAATTACAAAATCAAATTTTAACAAAAAATCAATATGCGCAGATTGTTGTGTTAGAAGATTCTTCAAAGGGATATCTATTGGAACGATTGAAAAATTCACAAGATGCCACATATTATTTATTGCAGATGGGGTTATTGGTATTGCTGAATTTGTTAAACTTTGGAAACGTTGCGAGTTGCTGGGCTAATTACAGAATAACAGAGATTGCAGTAAGAAAAATGGTTGGCGGAACAGATGGAACAATATTTCGAAAAATAATGATTTTATTTGGTGCGGCAACAGGGCTATTTATTTTAAGTGGAATGATGATTGGGATCCTAATTGCGAAAAATCATATGGAAATCACGAGTATTGCATTGCTTTTTGGTATCATCAATTGTCTAATTCAATGGTTGATATTGATTCTATTTGGCGGATTATCAATCCACAGATATGTGAGAAAAAATATAATGGAGCTTCGAAAACAAAGTTGAAAGGTAAAAGAGAAACTATCAACTATCACTAATTTTGAAATGGAGCTGAGTAAAATGACAACTATAAAATATGCATTACGAGAGGTGCGAAAGTATTTTGGAAGGTATCTTCCAATTTATGCACAGATCATCACTTCCGTCCTATTATTTGCCTTCATTGCTGTAACATTTGATCAGGCGCGTGTGTTTTCTGCAAAAATGTATGAATATAGTGAGCATAAAAATATGTATGCAGTTGTTGATAAAACTGATGTACCTACTATTATGAATACATTGGTGGCAGAAGGTGCAGAAGAAAAATGCAAAGAGTTATACGAATATACAGCTAAGAATGTTGAAATGTATATTCATATGAAAGACAAGGTGCGTTGGAACGGAAAAGACATCGAAGTTTTACAGATCAATAAAAACTTTTTTGATCTGTATCAGATCAATTTGCAGCAAGGGCGTATCTTTTATGATAGCGAATGGAATGGACAAATCAATGAAGATGAGCCGATACCTGTTTTGGTGGGGTCTGAGGTAGCAGCAACGTATCCAATCGGAACAAGATTCACAAATGAGGTATCAGATAAGAGTCTATTTGAAATTGTAGGAGTACTGGATAAGGATGCTTTTTATTTAGAACCAGTTGTGGGAAATCGGATAATTTCACTCAATTCCGCGTTTATTATTCCGTGGATTCCAAGAGAATCTTTCAATAATGGCTATCGAAATGTAAATTTGTTTCATGTATTACAATTGGAAACAAATTCAGTTGAAGTGCTGAATGATATTTCTGCAAAATCAAAAGAGCTTGGTTTATTTGATTTTGATTTTGTATCGTTTCGAGAGCAGATTGAAGTGGTGAATACTTATTATCAGAATGTATATAGCAGAGATTGTGCAATGTTAGGTGCATTGCTTCTATATTGTGTCATAGGAAGTATAACGATGCTGCTTCAGTACATTAATACTCATATGAAACAAAATTCAATATATATGCTATGTGGTGCAACACAACACGAAATTGGTTTGCAAATGATGATCCAAATACTGGTGCCAATTTTGATTGGACTTGTGTTTTCTGCAATTATTTTTAAAACAGCTTTTGCAGTAATAGCAGGAGTGCTGTTTGGAATTGTATTGTTAGGTGTCATTTTATTTATACCATTGTTGAAATGGAATCGAATGGAAATCAGTCAGATTTTTAAAACTTATGAATGAAGGTGAAATCGTATGGATTTGAATAATGAAAAAAAAGCAATTATTGAGCTGCAAGGAATCTGCAAATCATTTTCAGTTGGAAAAAGAACAGCAAAGGTGTTAAAAGGAATTGATTTGTCTATCAATAACGGTGAAATGACAGCTATTATGGGAGCTAGTGGATGCGGAAAATCAACACTGCTAAATATTATAGGATGTTTGGATGTTGCAGAATCGGGAGAGTATTGGCTAAAAGGAAAAAAAGTAACGGGAAAAAGCCAAAAAGAAATGGCCAGGATTCGAAATGAAATATTTGGTTATGTCATTCAGGATTTTGCATTGATTCGAGACGATACAGTACTCGAAAATATTCGGATACCACTGGATTACAGTAAAAAGAAAATTGACAAGCTTCGAATTGATCAATTGTTAAAATCATTAGGGCTGAAAAAGCTGCAAAAAATGCGTGTGAGCCTACTTTCAGGCGGAGAGCAACAGCGAACTGCGATTGCTAGGGCTTTAGTAAATGATCCGGAAATTTTACTGGCAGATGAGCCAACAGGAGCGCTTGATTCCAAGACGGGTCAGGAAGTCATGAATATTCTTCGAGAGATCTGTAACAAAGGCAAAACAATTGTAATCGTAACGCATGATGAAAAAATTGCACAACAGTGTGATCGAATCTTGTGTATGAAAGATGGAAAGATATGAGTAGCGATTTGCAAATTGTTGTGAATTTGAAAGGAGTATTTATGGGAAAATTAAAAGAAAAATTAAAGCCAGAAAAACTGTCTGCTACATTTCCAGCATACATATTAGCTTATTTTATGTGCATGATGACTGGTTTTTGTATGATCATGTTTTTACGTGAGCTTAGATATCAGATTGGTATACTGCAGCGTTATGGTTTGGGAGAGCTTGGAAATGTAGCATCAGCTTTATTGTTTGTTCTTGTATGTGCATTTTTCTTTTATCATGGTGCAAAGATTATTATTTGCCGTGCTCACAAAAAGGCCCAGAAAGAATTAAAGCATCCAAATGGGCTTTATGGCATGCCAATTGAATGCTGCGCAGCTATTTATTTTGCAGCAGAAGTAATTCTTCTTTGCATGTCAATAAGTTCGGGAGAGTACACATATATTGGAATGCTCGGTTCAGCTGTGCTGATGCATTTTTGTGAAAATATTGTTCAAAGAAAGGACAGAGGACTTCTTGCAAGCGGTTCTCTATATGAAAAGATAAATAGTGCAGCACAAAGAGCAGGAATTGTGATTCCTTTTATGGTCAGCTGCAGCATTGTAAGTGTACTTCTGTTTTTATTTTTGGCAAGTCTTTTTGCCAGTGTACGCAATTATAATGGAACAATCGGTTCTACGCTTCGTTTTTTGTTTTGTGCCGTGCTTGTGATTTTGATTCCAAGTGCATTCTGGTATCTTTGCCTGTGCTTTTATAAGCTAAAGATTGCAGGAGAAGCGCTTAGGGACGGGCAGGACGGCTACCGCGTAGATACAAGCCATATGTGCGGTTCTTTAAAGGAACATGGAGAAGATTTAAATCGAATTGGTGAGGGAGTTAACAAGGCTGTTGAGGAGAGATTAAAAAGTGAGCGTCTTCGCACGGAGCTAATCACAAATGTTTCTCATGATATTAAAACACCGTTGACTTCGATTATAAACTATGCTGATTTAATCACTAAGGAAAAGACAGATAATACAAATATACAAGAATATGCAGAGGTACTTGGAAAGCAGTCGCAGAAATTGAAGCGTCTTATTGAAAATTTGATAGAGGCATCAAAGGCATCTACAGGAAATATTCATGTTGAAATAAAACCATGTAATTTAAATGTGCTTTTGGCGCAGATATCAGGTGAGTATGAGCAGCGTCTGGCTGAACAAAATTTGACACTCATTGCCTCATCATTACCAGATGATATTTTTGTTCTGGCAGATGGAAGTCAGCTGTGGCGTGTTTTCGATAATTTGCTTGGCAATATTTGTAAATATGCACTTGAAAATACACGTGTCTACATGGACGTAGCTGTGAAAGAGCACGATCAGGTAGAGATTACGCTGAAAAATATTTCAAAAAATCAGCTCAATCTATCAGAAGATGAGTTGTTTGAGCGCTTTAAAAGAGGCGATAATTCCAGAAGCACAAGCGGAAACGGTCTTGGACTTTCAATAGCACAGAGCCTGATGAGACTGCAGAATGGATCACTTCATCTTGTAACGGACGGTGATCTTTTCAAGGCAGTAGTAGCGCTTAATAAAACAGAGCCTAGTTCGACTTTTTGACATACTCCCACGGTTAAAACCGTGGGCTTTCCCACCCGACTTTTGTAAAAAAACGTGTCGCTATGTACAATAGTAATCTTCTTGGAAGATCAATAATTGTGCATAGCAGGTAAATGCAAAGAGCGGCAGTTATAACCCAGACAAAAAGCATAGGACCAGAAGGAAAATGACCGATGGCAAAATAAAGCATCAGATGATTCCATATCAGAGGATGCACATGAATCAGATATACGCTAAGAGCAGAAGGGGCGAGAAATGAAGCCACGTGTCTGCTCTTTTTGCTGCAGGGCATAAGAGAAAAAAGAAAGAACAAGGCACAAGAGCCAAGGAAAATAGTTGGCGAGGTGTAGCTGACATATTGGGAAAAGCCAAACATTTTTAACAGAAAGCTTATAGTTGTGAAGAACAGGTAAAATAAAAATGGCAGAAAAAGACGATGACGAAAACAAAAATCTGGCAAGTGTGTCAGGCAAATTTCGTGGTATTTTCCCCAGAAGCCTCCGCAAATGTAGAGAAGCAAAAGCCAGATTGCGCTGTAGCCGCCTCCAAGACCGAAAACAGTTTCATTTAAAAGCGTGGGAAGAAGCGAAAATACAAGAAAAATAGCAATACAAATCTTAAGAAGCTCTTTTCCAGAAAGATTGACAATCGCACGATTTAAAATTGGGATTAAAATAAATAATCCAGCGTATGCTGTCATATACCAATATTGCTTTTTCATGATAGGAAAGAAGGCAGCAATCCATTGATCTTTTGTGACAGCTTCTGGCATAAATATGGCAAATAAAATAGTGATTCCAAGCGTGTAAAAAAAAGTCTGAAACCAAATGCGCAGACCTTTTTTATAACGAAAATGTGAGTGATATCCAACATAGCCGCTGATTAGTGCAAAGCAGTCAACAGCGCCAAAAGCCGCTATTTCTAAAAACCACGCAATAGAAAAACTAAGATCACCTTGTTTAAAAGAGCCTATAATACCGCCTTGCCCCAGAGTATGAAGAACTGCCACCATATACATAGATAAAATGCGAAGCCATTCAATCCCATAATTTTTTTCATGTTTTTTCTCGTTCATAATATCACCTGCCTTTTAATGGATTTACAAGTATATTTTATTGGAAGAATCTTTCAGCTAAGGCGATAAAACTCTTTCAAAACTCTTTCATGATGTGATTGACGGCAGACATACTACGGCAATAAAGCAGTCATCCTCTATCACAATATGAAATTGACCGCCGCAGCTTTCTGTGTAAGTTTTTGCAATGGCAAGACCAAGACCGCTTCCTTCTCCAGTTCTGGCTTTTTCACCGCGAACAAACCGTTTTGTAATTTCTTCAGGATCAAAATCAAGTGGAACACGCGATGTGTTTCGAATGCGAATTTCACAAAACTGATCACTACGTTGAATGGCATGAATGAAAATTCGTGTCTGTGGGCAGGCATATTTTAATGCATTATCAAATAAATTTTGAAAAACGCGGTGCATATGAAGACCATCACATAAGACATGCATACCAGTCAGAGGATAATCTTTTTTTAATTGAAAGCCAGATGCACAAAGCTCTTCGTCCATCTCACCAAGCGTTTGTTCTAAAAGACGTCCAATATCAATAGTTTCGCGTTTCATCGGCAAATGACCGCTTGAGGCTTTGGAGAGTTCAAAAACTTCCTCCACCATATCAAGAAGATATAAGCTTTTATGATTAAGCTTAGAAACAAGCGCGTCTGCCTCTGGTGACAGCATCTGTCTGGAAAGCTGTTCACCATAGCCGATAATGGAAGTAAGCGGTGTCTTTAAGTCATGAGAAATGTTTGCTATTAAGTCAACCTTTAACCGTTCCTGTTCCAAAGTCGTGCGAATGCTTTTTTGGATAATTAAGTCCATATCTGCTGTCAGTGAGTGACGTCCTATTAAAAAGAAAAAAAGAATGCTAATAAAGATAATCAGTGAAGCAAAAACAAAAAATGGTACAAAAAATTTTGAGGATTGAAAATTGTAAAAATAAGTTCGGGCAATTCTAATGAGTACGGCGCAGGCAGCTGCAGATAAAATAAAAGATGTAAGAATAACATAGAAAATCTGAGATGAAAGCTTTTTGGCAGAGATTTTTTTAAAAAGCCATTCACCAAACAAACTGCCGTGAAAGCCTTTGCTGTTCCAACTCCATAAAAAGCAAAGCAGGCTGACAACACAGATTATGCCTAGAACAATGCAAAGAAATAGAAAAGGCCAAACAAGCTTACCAAAGTTTTGGTAAATCAAAACAGGAAGGCTGTCTCCTAGAAACTGAAACAGACAAAAGAAAAATAAAAAAAGAAATACTTCCTGATAAAGTTTTGGATGAAAGCCGTTAAAAAAGAAGCCTCCAACTATGCATAGAAGAAAACCAACCGTCGACATATAGAATATAAAAGCTGTATAGCCGGTATAGTCAGAAGCTGTAGGCATATTAATATTATCTGGGTAGGAGACAACAGTGTAGCTTACAGAAATATCTTCTGTGGTATAAGCAGCTGTTGTAGTGGGAACTAGTGAATAATGATTTGTATAGTCGGTAGAATGACGGCAAAAATATCCATCTAAAGAATCAATAGAATATTGTTTGATTGCCGCAATGAAAAAGAAGGAACAAAAAAGCACCCATAGAATACATAAGATTTTATTATTTCTCAATTTTGTAACCAATTCCCCACACCACCTTTAAGTATTCCGGCTTTTTTGGATTCAGCTCAATTTTTTTGCGCAGCCGGTTGATATGTATCATAACAGTATTTTCGACTGAATAGCTGTCCTGCTCCCAGACACGCTCATAGATTTCCTCTGCGGGAAAAATGCGCCCCGGTCTGGATAATAAAAGAGACATGATTTTATATTCCGTGGCAGTCAGGCGCACCTCATCGCCGCGTACATATAATTTTTTCAGCTCCGTATTCAGTGTTAGCTCATAATATTGCAAAAGACTGCCTGAATTGTCTGAGGCGGAGCCAAGTGACAAATAGCGGCGCAGCAGAGAATGGACGCGTGCAAGAAGCTCATCACGGAAAAATGGCTTTACAAGATAATCATCGGCACCCATATTCAGCCCAATCACGCGGTCACTTTGTTCACCTTTTGCAGACAGCATTAAAATCGGTGCATTTGTCAGTCTGCGAATTTGCGTGGCAGCCTGAAGACCATTCATTTTTGGCATCATAATATCAAGAATCAAAAGCTGTACGGCATGTGTTTGAACAAGCATAACAGCCTGCTCACCGTCAGAAGCAGTAAGTGTCTGATAGCCATCTTCCTGAAGAATAGTTTCTATAATTGATAAAATATCACGGTCATCGTCTGCAATTAAAATGACAGGCGAGTTTGTGTTTTTCAGCTGATTCAAAAAAGTTTCCTCCAATAGTTGTTTCTGATTTGCATTGTATCACAAAAGAAATTGCTTGACAATGACCGAGCTACTTTACATAAAATTTGCTTTTTGGTATACTAAAGGCCAGGAAAAGAAAGAAGTTTCAGGAGGTTTTTATATATGAAGTATCGTCGCATTTTTACGATTGTGATTGATTCATTTGGAATCGGTGCCATGGATAACGCAGCTGATTATGGAGATGTTGGATGTGATACTTTTGGTCATATCGCAGATAAGGTGCCAGAGATTAAGATCCCGAATCTTATTCGTATGGGATTGACACAGCTTCATCCAGCCCCTGTTTTGACAAGCCCGCAGCCGTCAGACCGCATTGGAAAATATGCGAGATTAAATGAAAAAAGCAACGGCAAGGACACCATGACTGGTCACTGGGAGATGATGGGTCTTGAGATTAAGACACCATTTCAGACCTTTACCGATACTGGATTTCCTAAAGAATTAATTGAGGCACTAGAAAAGGAAACTGGTCATCGTGTGATTGGAAATAAGGCAGCTAGCGGAACAGAGATTTTAGATGAACTTGCAGAAGAAGAAATAAAGACAGGTGCCATGATCGTGTATACCTCATCTGATTCTGTTCTTCAGATTTGTGGAAATGAGGAGACATTTGGATTAGATGAGCTGTATCGCTGCTGTAAGATTGCCAGAGAGTTGACTATGAAGCCAGAGTGGAAGGTAGGACGTGTCATTGCAAGACCTTATGTAGGAAAGAAAAAGGGCGAGTTTAAAAGAACAGCAAATCGTCACGACTATGCGCTTAAGCCATATGGAAAAACAGCAATGGACGCATTAAAGGAAGCTGGCTTTGATGTTATCAGTATTGGAAAGATTCGCGATATATTTGATGGAGAGGGAATTACGCAGGCGATTCGCTCAAAGAGCAGTGTGCAGGGAATGGAGCAGACTATTGAATGTCTTGATCAGGACTTTACAGGACTTTGCTTTACTAATCTTGTTGATTTTGATGCGCTTTGGGGACACAGAAGAAATCCGCAGGGCTATGCAGAGGAGCTTGAAAAGTTTGATGTACTGTTAGGACAGTTTTTAGAGAAGATGAAGGAAGAAGATCTTGTTATTGTGACAGCAGATCATGGAAATGATCCGACCTTTAAGGGAACTGACCACACAAAGGAGCGCGTACCATTTTTAGCTTATTCACCATCTATGAAGACTAGTGGAAGAATCGACGATCAGAATTGTTTTGCTGTGATTGGAGCTACGATTGCAGATAACTTTGGTGTAGCTATGCCAGAGGGAACAATCGGCACATCCATTCTAAAACAGCTTGATTAATTAAAAAAGTAAGGAAAACATAGGAAAATATGGAAAATCAGTTTCGACAGTATCCGCTAGAGGAGGATATTTTAGGCGCACTTGATGCGCTTGGCTATACACAGCCGACAGAAATTCAGGCTGCTGTGATTCCGTCCATTTTAAATGGACGCGATATCATTGCAAAGTCAAAGACAGGAAGCGGAAAAACGGCAGCATTTGCGATTCCGATCTGCAATTTTGCCGATTGGGAGCAGAATACTGCGCAGGCACTTGTCTTAGAGCCGACAAGAGAGCTTGCCTTTCAGGTGAAGGACGAACTCTACGCTATTGGCCGTTTTAAGCGTTTGAAGGTTCCGGTGCTGTACGGCGGCTTCCCAATGGAAAAGCAGATTTTAACTCTAAAGCAAAAGACACATATCGTAGTTGGTACGCCGGGACGTGTGCTTGATCATTGTAAGAGAGGCACGCTTGATCTGTCGAAGGTGCGTTATGTCGTGATTGATGAGGCTGATTTGATGCTGGATATGGGCTTTATTGAAGATGTCAGAAATATTTTGATGCATCTTGAGGGAAAGCCAGTGTTTATGCTGTTTTCTGCAACTATGGGAGAACGTCTTGAAGCGCTTGCCGCGCAGTTTATGCATGAACCGCTTGAAGTTAAAATTGAAAATGATACAGAGACAGCAGATACAATTGAGCAGGTTGGCTATTTTGTTGACGAGGATGAGAAGAAGCTTCCTCTTTTTCTTGATATTCTTACTATGGAAAATCCAGACAATGCCATGGTTTTTTGCGGTACAAGAGAGATGGTCGAGGTACTATATTACCGTTTGAGAAAAGAAGGCATTGCATGTGGTATGCTTCATGGTATGATTGATCAGAAGGTGCGCACAAGAACAATTGAAGATTTTAGGGCACAGGGCTTTCGTATTCTTATCGCAACAGATGTGGCGGCAAGAGGTGTAGATTTTCAAAATATTACACATGTGTTTAATTACGATCTTCCGACTAACAAGGAAGTGTATGTTCATCGGATTGGCAGAACAGGACGTGCAGGAGAGACAGGCCGTGCTGTAAGTCTGATACGCGAAGACGAGCAAAAAATGCTTAACTCGATTGAGTCTTTTACTGGAGTAGGACTGGCAATTTTAAAGCCGCCGGCAGCTGAGGATGTTGAAAATGCTCGCAGTGCCTTTTTAAAGCGTCAGCGTCAGAAACGTCCACGCAAAAAGAAGAAGCAGGATGTGTTTGGCGGACAGATTATGAATCTTACAATTGGCGGTGGAAAAAAATCGAAGTTAAGAAGCGGTGATGTTGTTGGCGCGATAAGCAGTATTGATGGCGTAGACGGAAAGACTGATATTGGAGCGATTGACATTCGCGAGAGTATCACATATGTGGAGATTTTAAATGGAAAGGGTGCGCTTGTACTAGAGGAACTTCCTAAGCGCACCATGAAGGGAAAATATAGAAAGGTTCATCAGACAAGAGAAAGGATAGGTACGATAATAAAATGAGACATTCAATCGAGATGGAAAAATTGACGCTTGGTGTATGTTATTATCCAGAGCACTGGGATCGTGCGCTGTGGAAAGACGATTTGCAGCGCATGAAGCAGTATGGCATTGAAGTAATTCGTCTTGCTGAGTTTTCATGGGCACTTATGGAGCCAGAAGAAGGAAAATATGATTTTTCATTCTGGGATGAATTTCTGGCACTTGCTGCCGAAGAAAATATGAAGGTTGTTTTTTGCACACCTACAGCAACACCGCCGGCATGGTTATCTGAAAAATATCCTGAGACATTAAATGCAGATGGTGATGGCAATCTTATGTACCATGGCATGAGATGGCAGCATAATTTAACTTCACCAAAATATTTAGAGTTCTGCGAGAAGATTACAAGACGTATGGCAGAGCATTTTAATAAGTATGACTGCATTATTGGATGGCAGCTTGATAATGAAGTTAACTGTGAGACAAATGAGTATTATTCCAAGAGTGATCATGAGGCATTTCGCGCCTTTTTAAAGGAGCGTTTTGGTACTCTTGATAATCTTAACGAGAAGATGGGTACGATATTCTGGAGTCAGACTTACACAGATTGGGATCAGATTCATCTGGCAAGAAGAAGTACAGTGGGCACAGGCATTGCAAATCCGCATATGCAGCTTGAGCAGGTTCGTTTTATTTCTCACAGTGCAGTCCACTATCTGGCACTGCAGGCATCGATTGTAAGAGAAACAGCAGGGGATCGCTTTATCACAACAAATGGTATTTTTGGAAATCTTGACTATCAAAAGCTGATGGAGTCAGGTGTAGACTTTATCATGTATGACAGCTATCCAAACTTTGCCTATGCCATGGATCGTCCTGATGGTGGTGAAGGTGATTTGAAGGATAGAAATTCTTCTTTCAATCTGGCAAGAACAAGAGCTATTTCACCGCTATTTGGCATTATGGAGCAGCAGGCAGGACCTGGCGGTTGGAATTTTAGGATTCATCAGGCAAGCCCGAAGCCGGGACAGCTGCGTCTTTGGACTATGCAGTCTGTTGCGCACGGAGCAGATTTTGTAAGCTTCTTCCGTTGGAGAACTTGCTCATTTGGAACTGAAATCTATTGGCATGGATTAAATGATTACAGTAATCGCCCGAATCGCCGTCTTGAAGAACTGTATTTGGTAAAGGCAGATTTTGAGGCAATTAAGGACATAGCTGGTCATCCATATGAGGCAGCTGTAGGCATTTTATGCGACTACGACAATGAGTGGGATGGACAAAAGGATGTATGGCATGGTCCGCTTAGAAACTTCAGCACAGATGGATGGTTTCGTTCTCTTCAGAAAAAACACATACCATTTGATTTTGTGGATTTCAGGGAAGAAACAAATCTTAAGGATCTGGAGAAATATGAACTGCTTGTATATCCTCATGCTGCAATCCTCACAAAAGAGCGCGTTGAAATTCTAACTCAGTACGTGGCAAATGGCGGAAAGCTTGTCATGGGATGCCGCACTGGATATAAGGATATCTACGGACGCTGCCCGATGCAGCCAATGCCAGGCGAAGCAGCAGAGCTTTGCGGTGTTACAGTAGAAGATTTTACATTCCTGGCACCAGGGGAGCCAATGGAATATGTCAATTGGAATGGAAAACGCATTCCGGCACCTGTATTTAATGATGTGCTAGAGCCGGCATTTGGCGGTAAGGCAGAGGGCTTTTTCGAGGGTAACTACTATGATGGAAAGCCAGCGCTTGTGACAAAGAATACGGGCAAGGGACTAGCCATTTACTTTGGCGGCTGTTTTGCAGAAGAGACAGCAGATGCCTTTTTAGAGGCACTTAGTATTCAGACACCGGCGCCATGGCTTGTGCTTCCAGAAGGATGTGAGCTTGCAAAGCGCGGTGATCAGTACTTTGTGTTAAATTATAAGGCACAGGCATGCGAGATTACGTTAAAGAAAAAAGTAACAGATCGTTTGACAGGAAACGAGATTGAAGGTACATATGAGGTAGCACCATATGGGGTACTGGTATTATTATAAAATATAAGAAAGACCGCTTTTTGCGGAGAAATGAGTGAACATGCTGATAGTAAAAAAATTCGGCGGAACTTCAGTTGCCGACAAAGACAGAATATTTAATGTAGCAAAGCGCTGTATTCGCGATTATGAGGCTGGAAATGACGTGGTAGTCGTACTTTCCGCGATGGGAAAATATACAGATGAACTTATCGCAAAAGCAAAGGATATCAACCCAAATCCACCAAAGAGAGAGATGGATATGCTCTTTACAATCGGAGAGCAGATGTCTGTGTCATTAATGGCTATGGCTATGGTACAGCTTGGTGTTCGTGCTGTATCATTAAATGCATTTCAGGTACCAATGAGGACAACAAGTGCGTATGGAAATGCCCGTCTGAAAAAAATTGACACGGAGCGTATTCGCCGTGAGCTCGATGACAGAAAGATCGTTATCGTGACAGGCTTTCAGGGTGTAAATAAATATGATGATTATACAACACTTGGACGCGGAGGCTCAGATACAACAGCAGTTGCACTTGCAGCAGTGCTTCATGCTGATGCTTGTGAAATATATACCGATGTTGATGGTGTTTATACGGCTGACCCAAGGCTTGTGCCGACTGCACGAAAGCTTGAGTCTATCTCATATGATGAGATGCTTGATTTGGCTGCGCTTGGCGCAGGAGTGCTGCACAGCCGTAGTGTTGAGCTTGCAAAAAAATACGGCGTACAGCTTGTTGTGCGCTCTAGTTTAAATGAGTCCGAAGGAACAATTGTGAAGGGAGTTGGAAAGAAAATGGAAAGAATGTTGATCAGCGGTGTAGCACTTGACAGGGAGGCAGATCGTATCTCAGTAATAGGAATAGCAGATGTGCCAGGAAGTGCATTTAAGCTGTTCCATACGCTTGCAAAGAATAATATCAATGTTGATATCATTATTCAGTCTGTAGGACGTGATGGAACAAAGGATATTTCCTTTACTGTATCGCACAACAATTTAAATGATGCAGTTGAGCTGTTAAACAGCTGCAAAGAGCAGCTTGGATTTGATCATATCGAATACAATTGTGATGTTGTAAAGCTTTCAGTAGTTGGATCAGGTATGATGTCTCATCCAGGTGTTGCAGCAAAGATGTTTGAGTGTCTGTATAATGAAAATGTCAATATTAACATGATTGCAACATCTGAGATTCGTATAACAGTATTGATTCCGGAGAAGGATGCGCTGCGTGCGATGAATGCAGTGCATGATGTATTTGGACTCGCAGAGTAAGATAGTCATCATTCGCAAAGTGCGTTGATAAAGAATATTCAAACAAAACAATAATTATTCAAACAAAATGACATCATGACATGAAAGGATAAAATTATGCAGGTGACAGATTCAATTCGTTATGTTGGAGTTAACGACCATCAGGTTGATTTATTTGAGGGACAGTATCAAGTGCCGAATGGCATGTCATACAATTCATATGTGATTCTTGATGAGAAAGTCGCAGTTATGGATACTGTAGATATTCATTTTGGAGAGGAATGGATGGCAAATGTAAAGGCAGTGCTTGCAGGACGTACGCCAGATTATCTTATCGTTCAGCATATGGAGCCAGATCACTCTGCAAATATCAGCCGCTTTTTAGAGGAATATCCGCAGGCAACAGTAGTGGCAACTGCAAAGGCATTTGTCATGATGAAGCAGTTCTTTGGAAATGATTATGCAGACAGAAGAATTGTTGCTTCTGAGATGAGTGAACTTTCATTAGGTGCACATACACTTCATTTTGTGATGACGCCGATGGTGCATTGGCCAGAGGTTATGGTTACATATGAGAGCAGTGAGAAGGTACTGTTTTCAGCTGATGGCTTTGGAAAGTTTGGCGCACTCGACTGTGATGAGCCGTGGGATGATGAAGCAAGACGCTACTATATTGGTATTGTAGGAAAATATGGTGTTCAGGTGCAGGCACTTTTAAAGAAGGCAGCTGCGCTTGATATTGCAGTAATCTGTCCGCTTCACGGCCCGGTACTGACAAGTGATCTGTCTCACTATGTAAATCTTTATCAGCTGTGGTCAACTTACACACCAGAAAAAGAGGCAGTTGTAATTGCATATGCTTCTGTATATGGAAATACAAAAGAAGCAGCATTGTTGCTAGCTGATATTCTAAGAGAAAAAGGAAAAGAAGTGCATGTGTATGATTTGGCAAGATGCGATATGTCACAGGCTGTAGCTGACGCATTTTGTTGCAGCAGTTTAGTGTTAGCTTCAATCACCTATAATGCAGACTGTTATCCGTGTATGAAAACTTTCATCAATCAGCTTGTTGAGCATAATTATCAGAAGCGAACAGTTGGATTTATTGAAAATGGCAGCTGGGCACCGATGGCAGCAAAGGTAATGCAAAAGATGCTTGAAGGATGCAAGAATTTAACAATGGCAGAGCCAGTAGTGACTGTGCGCGGTGCAGTGAATGAGCAGGCAAAAGAGCAGATTCAAGAGCTTGCGTTGGTTCTTTGAAGCTGCCTAGTTTTGGGGTCAGTTCACGAAAAATAAGTTTATTCGTGTCTGACCCCAGTTCTTGTGTTATTTTAGTAGGTAAACATACATCACAATATAGTGGCAAAAGCTGCCAGCCATTACAAAAAGATGAAAAATCTCGTGGCATCCAAAATTGATGTGGCGATTTTCAAAAGCAGACAATTTTAGTGCATAGATGACACCGCCTGCAGTGTAAATAAGACCGCCGGCAAGAAGCCATAAGAAGCATCCAATGCTTAGTGTGTTTAGAAGCTGAGGAAATGCAAATACACATGCCCAGCCAAGTGCAATATACAAAACAGAAGAGATCCACTTTGGACAGTAAACCCAGAAATATTTAAACCCCATGCCAAGAAGTGCAATAATCCACACGACTGCCAACAGAATATAGCCTGCCATACCAGGAATTGCTAAGAGGCATACTGGTGTGTAGCTTCCGGCAATCAGCACAAAAATCATCATATGGTCAAGCTTTTTGAGTGTTTCCTCATAAGGGTGTCCTGCTGGAATAGTGTGGTAAGCTGTACTTGCAGAATAAAGAGCAACAAGACTGATTGAGTAAATGATCATTGCAATGATATTTACAGGCTGATGCGTTTGTGCAGCTTTTATTAAAAGCGGTGAAGATGCACCGAGTGAAAAAATAGCGCCGATAAAATGTGTTATTGCACTTGCTGGGTCTTTAATATATAGGGTATGGCGCCGGGCCTGATTGTTTGCAAATTTTTTATTTGAAATAGATTCAGCGCTGCTGTAATATGCTGTAGATGTATTCATAATCATACCTGCCTTTCCTGATAAAATAGTTCTTAATAGTTTTATATGAATATTACTGCATGTAGTTTTTAAAACTACATATCGGTATATACATATTATACACAAAAGATTTAAAAAATCAAGATAAAATGTAAAGAAAAGAGAAACTAAAGATGGCAAATAATATACAGCCAGAAATGATACGTACAACGAAGAATCAGCGGGAACGCTTTGCGTATGCATTAGAACAGGTTGTGGGAAAGGATCATGTGAGGGATGGAATAGGAACACTCTCGGAAAAGACAGTTCATGCAGTTTTAAAATATTATTATGAACAGGATCAGTCACACCATGAAATTATTCTTGAAAAAAGTGTTGCCGATATTTTTACGGGAAGTGAAGTGATAGAGATTCAGACACGCGCATTATATCGCCTGAAACCAAAACTCGAAAAATTTTTACCGCTCTATCCTGTAACAGTAGTATATCCGATTTCTTATGATAAGTGGGTTTGCTGGATCAATGAAGAAACAGGTGAAATAACACAGAAACGAAAATCACCAAAAAAAGGAAATCCTTATCTTGCCTTTAAAGAACTCTACACAATTCGCAATTTTCTTCAGGATCCTAATTTTCATGTGCGTCTTGTTTTAATGGATATGGAAGAGTATCGCTTATTAAATGGCTGGAGCAGAGATAAAAAGAGAGGCTCGAAGCGTTATGATAGACTGCCGCTTCGCCTCGAAGACGAAGTAATTCTAGACACCCCCAAAGACTATCTGCAGTTTCTGCCATTAGAGCTAGAAGAACCATTCACAAGTGAAGATCTGGCAAAGTTAGTGAAAATACCACGAAAGCTGGCAGGAACAGTACTTCTTATCCTCTGGCAGTTAGGACTGGTAGAACGAAGCGGAAAATGTGGAAGAAGCTATTTGTATAAAATTAATTAAATGTTACTGTTCATGGATAAGTCAATATTTCGGCAATGCCCGAAGGTGAATGGATTTCACGAGCCGGACACTTGGAGCAGGTCTTTCAAATTAATGTATAATAAGAAAGAACAAAAAAGGAACCTGCGGAGTTTGGTCCGGCGACGAAACCATTGCACCGAAGGGCTTTCGTAGCATGAGGCATGAACAGTAACAATTAAAGTAGTTTTCAAAACTAGATCTCGTTTTATTGTTGACACAATAAAGAATTAGTGATACCATGATTCAAGGAAGATAAAAACTAAGCGAGAGCTTGTGAAAAAACAGAAAGGTGCAGTTTTATGTCAGAGTATTGCATTATCAGTGATGGATCCTGTGATCTGCCAAAGGATCTGGCTGCCAAAGAAAATATCACGGTTGTACCGTTTTATGTATCATTTGATGAGAAAAATTATATGAAGGAAGGCGTGGATATTGGTGTACGCGATTTCTATCAGAAAATGGTAGATAATAAAGGTGTATTTCCAAAATCATCTCTTCCATCTGTGCAGGATTATATGGAAGTTTTTGAGCCTATTATAAAGCAGGGAAAGGGAATCGTTTGTATCTGTATCACATCGAAGTTCAGCGGTTCTTTACAGTCAGCAACTAATGCAAAAAATATTCTTCTTGAAACATATCCAGATGCCAAAATTGAAGTGATTGATTCGATGGTTAATACTGTTTTGCAGGGATTATTTGTACTTGAAGCTGCAAAAATGTGCAAAGCAGGCGTGCCGATGGAAGCTTGTGTGAATGAGCTTCTTGATATGCGTGAGAGCGGAAGAATCTTCTTTACAATTGGAAGCATTGATTATTTAAAGCATGGTGGACGTATTGGAAAGCTTTCTGGCTTGGCAGCATCAGTGCTTGGAATTAAACCGTTAATTACCTTGAAGGATGGCGAGATTTATAACTCTGGCGTTAGCAGAAGCAGAAAAGCTTCTATGGCTAAGGTAATTGAGCTTTTAAAGCAGTATATAGAAGAGCGAAAGATCGACATGAAAAAGTGGCAGCTATGTATTGGATTTGGTTATGACCGTGAAGAAGCTGCTGCATTTCAAAAGCAGCTTTTGTCAGCACTTGGCGGCATAATAACAGAGGCAGAATGCCCTTGTTTTCAGATTGGAGCAACAATTTCAGTTCATACAGGTCCGTATCCGATTGGCGTTGGATTTATTAGAAAGCAGACGCTTTGTTAATAAAATAAAAAAGTCCCAGCCGTGTTTTACCACGGTCTGGGATTTTTTATGTCATATGGATACTTAATGCTTGCAAAAAATTGTTCGGTCATATGAAATGTCTCTGCAAGTGCGCAGACCTTATCAGCCAGGCATACAAGCCATGCTTCACGACATGCTGGCGGAACAGGTGTCAGCGGAAACATGTGGCGCAGAATGATATTTTGAGTGCGGTCACTTAAATTCCAGTCAGCAGTGGCATTGATTAGAGCACGCTTTGGATGGGTAAAACCATGCAGACGATGGCTGGGATCATTCTCATGCCAGTCATAAAGAAAATAGTCATGTAAAAAAGCGCCCATAAGCAGGCTTTGCTTGGAAACAGAAATATGAAGACGATACGAAAACCATAAACTTACATAGGCAACGGCAACGCAGTGACTGTAAACGCTAGTATCACCGTGCTGGATAAATTGTCTTGTTTTAGAAAACTGTCCTGAATTGCTGATATAGCGAAAGAAATCATTGAAGTAACGGTCTCTGGCAAGTCTGCTGTGCATGTCATATCCTTTCTTTGATGAGGTCAAAATTTATTAGCTGTCGCTATTATAGCTAAGGTCAAGGAAAAATGCAACTAATATTTGCAGCAAAGCCTGAAACCAGTTTCGTTATAGTTCACTGGACACCCATTCGCAAAACCGAACTATAATCAAATAATCCATTGAAAAGAAAAAATTACTATGATATACTTTTAACAAACAATAGAAGCAGTGAAAAAATTTTTCTGCAACGAAATGAGATGGAGGATAAAAATGAAAAAATATTGTTTTGGAATTGATGTAGGCGGAACAACCGTAAAGATGGGACTTTTTACTACTGAGGGAGAACTTCTTGATAAGTGGGAAATCCCAACAAGAAAAGAAGATGGAGGCGCTTATATTCTTAACGATGTAGCAGCATCTGTAGAAGCAAAGTTAGCTGAAAAGAATATCGCAAAGGAAGATGTTGCTGGAGCAGGAATCGGTGTTCCAGGACCGACACTTGATACTGGATATGTATCCATCTGTGTAAACTTAGGTTGGAAGGATAAGAATCCGGCAAATGAGTTGTCAGAGTTATTATCAATTCCTGTAAAGGCAGGAAACGATGCCAATGTTGCAGCTCTTGGCGAGATGTGGAAGGGCGGCGGCGAAGGCTATTTTGATGTTGTACTGCTGACACTTGGAACTGGCGTTGGCGGCGGTATCATCATAAATGGAGAGATCGCACCGAGCCACAGAGGAGTTGGCGGAGAGCTTGGTCATATTACGGTAAATCCAGATGAGGAAGCTACCTGTAATTGTGGAAATCACGGATGTCTTGAGCAGTATGCGTCAGCAACAGGCGTTGTACGTATCGCAAAGAAGCTTCTCGCTGCAAGTAAGGAGGAATCTTCACTTCGCACACTTGAAACAGTTACGGCAAAGGATGTGTTTGATGCTGCAAAGGCAGGAGATCATCTGGCAGTTGAGGCAGTTGAGGTACTTGGAAAGTATCTTGGACTAGTTGTAGCAAATGTGGCACTGACAGTTGACCCAGATGTATTTGTTATCGGCGGCGGTGTGTCAAAAGCAGGTCAGGTACTGATTGATGTGATAACAAAGTATTATCACAAGTTTGCAAAAATTATAGGAGACAACAAAGCAAAGGTTGTTTTGGCAAAGCTTGGAAATGATGCTGGAATCTACGGTGCTGCGAGAATGGTTTTAAAATAAACAGCAATTAAAAAGCCATGGGGACGAATGTTTTTTCATCCTCATGGCTATATAAAAGTTTGAGGAGAATTGAAAGAGAAAAACATGAAAGAAAACAAATGGAAAAAATTTGCACGCTACTATAAGCCATATTTGGGAAGTTTTGCAGCAGATATGTTTTTTGCTATTTTGGGAGCAGCAGTAACGCTTATTATCCCGATGGTAGTGCGCTATATCACGGGCACAGTTATCTATGAAGAGCCAGACAAGGCGATGAAGGATATTGCTGTGCTAGCAGTCGTTATGATTGCTTTAGTTGCAGTCGAATTTGTCTGTAACTATTTTATTGCAACAGTAGGCCACAACATGGGTGCAAAGATGGAAACAGATATGAGAACAGAAATCTTTGACCACTACCAGAAATTGTCTTTTAGCTTTTTTGATAATCAAAAGGTTGGACAATTGATGTCAAGAGTAACAAACGATTTGTTTGACATTAGTGAGCTGTTTCATCATGGACCAGAGGACGTAGTGATTTCACTTATCAAATTTATTGGAACCATGGTGATTTTATTAAATATTCATAGTGGTTTGGCGCTTTGTGCGGCAGCGAGCCTTCCGTTTATGCTTGTGTTTGCTTATGTATATAATGGAAAATTAAAAAGAGCATTCAAGAGAAATCGTGATCGTATTGCTGATATTAATGCACAGCTTGAGGACAGCCTTTCAGGTGTACGTGTTGTCAAAAGCTTCGGAAATGAAGACGCTGAGATGGGTAAGTTCCAGAGTGGAAATAATGCCTTTTTGGAGAGTAAAAAGTCAGCGTATAAAATAATGGGTATTTATAACTCTGGTATGGGTGTTTTTACAACATTAGTTACCATAGTGGTAGTAGTTGCCGGCGCTGTATTTTTGACAAATAAGACTTTAGAAGTTGCTGATCTTGTAACCTTTATGCTGTATATCAATAACTTCACCGATCCGATTAAGCGTCTTGTAAGCTTTACAGAGCAGTTCCAAAATGGAGCATCAGGATATGAGCGTTTCCTTGAGATTATGAATGTAGAGCCAGATATAGTTGATGATAAGCACGCTGTAGATGTTGGAACACTTCAGGGAGATATTTCTTTTAAGGATGTCATGTTCCATTATGTTGATACTGATACGAATGTATTGTCAAACTTGACACTTGATATTAAGGCAGGAGAATACGTGGCACTTGTGGGTTCCTCCGGTGCAGGAAAGACAACAATGTGTAGTCTTATTCCACGTTTTTATGATGTAACATCAGGAGAAATTGATATTGATGGTATGGATATTCGAAAGATGACGCAAAAGAGTCTTCGCAGAAACATAGGAATTGTACAGCAGGATGTCTATTTGTTTGCAGGTACAGTAAAAGACAATATCCGTTATGGAAAGCCGGATGCAACAGATGAAGAAATAATTGCAGCTGCGAAAAATGCCAATGCGCATGAATTTATTATGCAGCTTCCAGATGGTTATAATACTGATATCGGACAGCGAGGCGTGAAGCTTTCAGGCGGTCAAAAACAGCGTTTGTCATTGGCGCGCGTATTCTTGAAAAATCCGCCAATTTTGATCTTTGATGAGGCAACATCAGCACTCGATAACGAAAGCGAGAAAATCGTACAGGATTCTCTTGAACATCTGGCAAAAAATCGTACCACACTTGTAATTGCACACCGTCTCTCAACAATCAGAAATGCAAAGCGCATCCTTGTATTAACAGAAGATGGCATAGCAGAAGAGGGAACCCACGATGAACTCATGGCAAAGAACGGAGTATACGCAAACTTCTACCATATTCAGGGTGTGACCGCATAAATTGCGAAACCATTACACCTGAGGGCTTTTGTAGTTTTGATCCGTAAACCAGAATAAAAAACAACTGGATTTTTTTGTAAAGGTATGATAAACTTTTAAATAGTTCTTGCAAGGCTGATAAGTCTGCAAAGGAAAGGTGGTATACGATGAGTCAGAAAAAAGTAGACGAGTATAAGAATTATAAGAAAAACCGCCGTGAGAATATCAAAAAGGAAAAACGCAAGGAGCGTCTGACTATGGCAGCCATGTGGGGCGCAGTTGTAGTGTTTATCGCATGTGTAGGAGGTGCGATGGGCGTTTCTATCTACAACAAGTATCAGGCAAAGCAGGCGGCACTTCCAACTTACGGTTCCACAAGTTTTATTCTTTCTGATATGGCAGGCATTCAGAAAGATGATACAGAAGACAAGACACAAAGCGAGACAGAGAATGAGTCCGAAGAGGCTTCCTCTTTTGAGTCTTCTGAGTCTGAAAGTGCATCTGATGAAGCAGCAGCTTCTGAGGAAGCATCAAATAAGGAGACACTCACCCAGACAGAAAACGAAGAGACAGAGTCCGAGAGTGCAGAAAAATAATCACAAAAAAGGGCTTTGCATGCATATGCGAAGCCTTTTTGCTTTTCACGTAAAATGTGAACAGATGAAAGAAAAATGTGATCTTTGATGACAAAATAGAATTTAGACGAAATATACAAAAAAGAGAATCGGACAAAGAGGAGGCCCCGGTATCTTGAGGGAGATAACCGGGGCGATTATGAAAAACACTATATGCAAAATGGATAAAGAAAAGAAGAAAATTTCTTTTTCTTTATGTATAAAGTATAAAAATTATATATGACTCTAATATGAATATAATGTAAACAAATTGTGAACAATGGAGGCAAAATGATGGAAGAAAAAGAAGAAATGGCAAAGGTTTTTGTAGTAGGTCACAGAAATCCAGATACAGATTCAATTTGCTCAGCAATTTCGTATGCTAATTTAAAAAATACGTCAGATGACGGTAAGCAATATGTTGCCTGCAGGGCAGGACGTGTAAATGAGGAGACAAAATATGTGCTTAATTATTTTGGCATACAGGAGCCAGAGCTGGTTGAGGATGTGAGAACACAGGTCAGAGACATTGATTTTAGAAGAACACCTGGCGTTCAGAGAAATATTTCATTAAAGACAGCATGGCGCATCATGAAGGATGAACGTGTTGTAACAGTTCCAGTTGTAAACAGAAAGCGTCTTGAGGGCGTTTTAACAGTAAGTGATATTACGGACTCTTTTATGGAAGCGTATGACAGTGAGATTTTATCAACGGCACATACGCGTTACTGCAATATCGTAGATACACTTGAGGGTACGCTTCTTATTGGAGATGAGAAAGCTTACTACACAAAGGGAAAGGTTCTTGTTGCAGCAGCAAACCCGGATTTGATGGAAAGCTATATCAGTAAGCACGACTTAGTTATTCTTGGAAACCGCTACGAGTCACAGCTTTGTGCGATTGAAATGGAAGCAGACTGCATCGTTGTCTGCGAGGGTGCACCAGTATCTTTAACAATTAGAAAGCTTGCTCAGGAGCGTGGATGTACAGTTATAAGCACACCGTTTGATACTTTTACTGCAGCACGTTTTATAAATCAGAGTATGCCAATCAGTTACTTTATGAAGCGCGATCATTTGATCACCTTCGAGGAAGACGAATTTATAGACGATATTCGTGATACTATGGCATCTGTTCGTCACCGTGATTTCCCAATCATCAACAGCCAGGGACAGTATCTAGGCACCATTTCCCGTAGAAATCTTCTCGGTGCCAAGAAAAAGCAGGTAATTCTTGTAGATCATAACGAGAGCGGTCAGGCTGTGCGTGGTATTCAGGATGCACAGATTCTAGAGATCATTGACCATCATCGTCTTGGTACGATTGAGACGATGACACCAGTATATTTCAGAAATCAGCCGCTTGGCTGTACAGCAACGATTATTTACCAGATGTATCAGGAACAGGGGGTTGAGCTTACAAGAGAAATTGCAGGACTTCTTTGTGGTGCCATCATTTCTGATACTCTGCTGTTTCGTTCTCCGACATGTACAGCGATTGATCGCATGGTAGCAGAGAAGCTTGGAATGATTGCAAAAATTGATCTGGAAAGTTTTGCAAAGGAAATGTTTGCAGCCGGAAGCAATTTAAAGAATAAGACAGAGGAGCAGATTTTTTTCCAGGATTACAAGCGCTTTACAATGGAATCATTAGAGGTTGGCGTTGCCCAGATTAGTTCAATGAATCCAGATGAGCTGTCAGAACTGTGCACACGCATGCCAGCCTATCTTGAGAAGGCAGCAGAACAGCAAAAGGTGGATATGATCTTTATGATGCTGACTAGCATTATAGATGAAAGCACAATACTTCTGTGCTATGGAAAAAATTGCGAAAAGATCGTTCAATATGCATTTACAAAACAGCTGACAGATGGAAAGGTTGAACTGCCGGGCGTTGTATCAAGAAAGAAGCAGCTTGTACCAGCTTTAATGACAGGCATTCAGATGATGATGCAGTAAATATAATCACGATTTTTATAAACTTTATTAAGAAAAATAGACAGACAAAAAAGAAAGTGAGAAAATAATGAGCAAACAAATTTGGAGACCTGGCAATATGCTTTATCCGGTACCTGCCGTTCTTGTAAGTGTTGCAGACAGTGCAGGAAATGATAATTTAATTACGATTGCATGGACTGGAACAGTGTGTTCTGATCCGGCAATGACTTATATTTCCGTTAGAAAAGAGCGTTATTCACATCATATGTTAAAGGAAAACAAGGAATTTGTAATAAATCTCGTGTCAAAGGAAATTTGCCGGGCAGCAGATTTTTGTGGTGTGCGCTCTGGCTGTGATCTGGACAAGTTTGAGGCGACAGGTTTGACAAGAGAAAAGGCTTCTACAGTTAATGTTCCTCTTGTAAAGGAAAGTCCTGTTAATATTGAGTGCAAGGTGACGCAGGTGCTTGAGCTTGGCAGCCATGATATGTTTCTGGCAAAGGTTACGGCTGTGCAGGTTGATGAGTCACTGCTTGACGAAAAGGGAAAGCTTGATTTAAATAAGGCACACCTTGTCGCATATTCACATGGAGAGTATCAGACATTTGACAACATCCTTGGAACCTTTGGCTATAGCGTGAAGAAGAAAGACAAAAAGGAAAAAAAGAAGCACTGACGAAAAAAAGTTCGAGTGACAATAGCTGTCAGTTACTAATTCCAAACGCATGTTTTAGAAAAATATTACAAAATTGTTACATGAATATGTCCCTTTTGCAATAAAAGTCATAAAGTTATTTAGAAGAGGTTTACAAAGGCGAAAAGTATGTTATAATGAAACAGACTTGATAAAATAGGCAGGTCATAATCAGGTTTAATTCGTCATAATGCACGAAACGCTTATAGCTTAAAATAAATGTAACTAAAAATCAAAGACAAAGATAAGCTGAATTGCCAATAAAACCAAGTGGCAGAACAGACAATATTAGTTTGATGTCTGTCATGAGGTTTTTGCTTCATGCCGGTATTTTCAGCCTGTCAGACTCCAAACATACCGATTATTGATTGGAACGGGAGATAGAAATATATGGAACAATATGTAATAAAAGGCGGGAATCCGTTGGTGGGCGACGTTGTTATTGGCGGTGCCAAAAATGCAGCGCTTGGCATACTGGCTGCAGCGATCATGGCAGATGAGTTTGTAACAGTTACAAACCTTCCGGATGTAAAGGATGTAAATATCCTTCTGGAGGCAATCAGTGAGACAGGTGCGGCAGTAGTACGCGATGAACGCCATACCGTCAGATTAAATGGAAAAACAATCGGAAGCTGTGTTGTAGATAACAGCTATGTAAAGAAGATGAGAGCATCATATTACCTTCTTGGTGCGCTTTTAGGAAAGTATCACCATGCAGAGGTTGCCCTTCCGGGTGGATGCAATATCGGAAGCCGTCCGATTGATCAGCATTTAAAGGGATTTCGTGCTCTTGGCGCAACTGGAAAGATCAGCAATGGTATGATTATTGTTGACGCAAAAAAGTTGGTTGGTGCGCGTATTTATTTCGATAAGGTATCAGTAGGTGCGACGATTAATGTTATGCTGGCTGCTACGTTGGCAGAGGGGCGTACAGTTCTTGAAAATGTTGCCAAGGAACCTCATATTGTAGATGTTGCGAATATGTTGAACAGTATGGGGGCTAATATTAAGGGTGCCGGTACTGATGTGATTCGTATTGAAGGTGTGAAGAAGCTTCATGGAGCTGAGTACAGCGTTATTCCTGATCAGATCGAGGCAGGAACATTTATGATGGCTGCAGCAGCTACAAGAGGTGATATAACTGTTAAAAACGTTATTCCAAAGCATTTAGACTGCTTAAGCTCTAAGCTTCGTGAGATAGGCTGTGAGGTTTCTGAGTTTGATGATGCTGTACGTGTTGTCTGTAAAGAGAGACTTCATGCAACATCAGTAAATACACTGCCATATCCAGGTTTCCCGACAGATATGCAGCCGCAGATGTCAGTTGTACTGGCACTTGCTCGCGGTACTAGCGTTGTGACAGAGAGTATTTTTGATAATCGTTTCCGCTATGTGGATGAGCTTATTCGCATGGGTGCAAGCATTCAGGTGGAGAGCAACATCGCAATCATAAATGGAATCGAGCAGTTTTCAGGTACATCAGTTACAGTGCCAGATCTTCGTGCCGGTGCAGCGCTTGTTATTGCAGGCTTGGCAGCACAGGGTGTAAGTGTGCTTGAGGACATCGTATACATTAAAAGAGGCTATGAAGATTTTGCAGAAAAGCTCACTAGCCTTGGCGGTATCATCGAGGAAGTGGAGACAGAGAAGGATATCCAGCGTTTTCGCCTGAAAAATGGCACAACTAATTGGTGATCGTTGATTTATAAACAACAAAGAAAAAATAAAAAAAACACTTGCTTTTTGATGCAAACAGGGTTATAATCCCATTTGCAAAAAAGAATACCCCCTTATTCAGAGTGATGGAGATACATAGGATC